>MDTG01043955.1_pt1 | contig 11212 bp, 4 predicted proteins | sample 811421 | NCBI WGS metagenome assembly MDTG01 (sample SAMN05326645, study PRJNA326480) | marine metagenome | isolation source: seawater | place: Pacific Ocean: South East | collected 2011
CAATTATAACACGGGGCGAGAATTGGAGCTCTCTTTCAGCTAAATGCATGGCTCGATTGCGAGACTCGGAATCTTTTCCAGCGTCACTCTCGTTCTTCATTTTATCGCTATCACCCTTTTTCGATAAATCATGTTGAAAGTAAATTTTATCGGAATAATCGAGATCAATGTTGTGGCCGCAACCATCCAAAACATATTCCTGTGCGCTACTTTTATACGTCGGAAAATCCGCTAAAATTCTCTTGGTGCGACTTAATGTCACATTTTCTCGCAATTTGAACGTTTTACTTTCTTCCGTTAACAATATATCTTGTGGAAGCATATTCTCACCCGCACCAAGTTTTGGTTGAAAGATTCGAGCTGCTTCCAGTAAGGAATCAACGGATGCTGTCACCGCTATGCGACCACACTGACAGCTGACCTCAGAGATATCCTTCGTTGTCACTTGCTCCATGCTCAAGAACATAGACTGCAAATACTCAGGTTCTTCTTGCTCTCCCACGGTTTGAGGTTCCTCAACGCGTTCTGTCGATGCTTTTACCTCATTCGAAGACTTCTTATCTTGCACGCTCACAACATCTTCATCACAGAACCCTGCTCGAATTAGATCAATCTTGTAGCCTTTAAATCTGCAATCTCTCGCGTATAAACCATCTACTCCAACTGCCAGTTCACTTCGTAATGTATTTTGTGGATTCGACACATTTGCAACCGAAATGCCTCGAATTCCAGCTTCAACAACCTGTGTGGCTCTTCCCTTCCCTGCAAAGATGCCAATTTGGATGTGTTTAATTCGCGCTTGGAAACATTGATGTTTCAAGAAATCCTTCTTCGGCGGAGGCGGTGCCAATGGATACTTAGCAGGAGTCAAATAGCAGTAAGCAAACGGGGATTGCGTATACGTCATAGTCGATGTCTCTGTGTATCCTTTGATAACTCTATTCAAAGTTTGCACATCAGATGCCGAAATATCAACAGTGAGGACATCATCTTCCGGCAACTGCACATTTACGTCTAAGCTCGGAGCGTTTGATAATTGTCTTCGTGCATCCAATCGATTCCAGCAAGTTGCTTTCAGAGCCACCGGGGCATCGGATCTTTTGATGTGTGGACCAGAGGCACGAAGTAATGGAGATGAGCGGTTCTTCTTTGATTTGAACGTTGAGTCTCCTTTACACACAAGCGATAAACCGTGTATCAAGTACTCAAACTTGGCCCAATGCGCTCTATTCGCATCAATCGTGAATGATGTGGAGACATCGATTCCTTTGAAGGGCTCGCTTACATTTTTATCAACAATACCGATGCACAGAGAAAGCGATGGCGCAAACTCATCTCGAACATTAGCTGGTAATACCATGCGAGCACCCATCACATTAGCCGTTATCTTAACTTTCTTTGTCACAAAGCCAGGGCGCGGTAAAACGAATGGCGGCAAGTTTGGTAGAAAGTGTGGCGGCGATAAGGTCTTGAAAATTGGCAACAAGCAGTTTGCAATGTTAATGAAGCAATTTTGATTCGCAAGGATTCGAAGAGGAGCAACTTTTGCCTCAAGTTCAATATCTATGTCATCTTCATGCTCATGGGGCAGCCACGTTTGACGGCGTACCCAAAGAAACGGAATGTTTCGAATTTTCTTGCGCGCTGATTTCTCCTCATCCAAGAAAAATGTTGAAAACTCGCTTGCGGCATTGTCCTTCGCAATCAGATCGCGATTGGCATGGCCAACAGGTATGGTAGGGTCAGATAATGTCAAGTTGTCGCACAAAATTTCCAAATCTTTTGTGCCTTGTTTGCCCCCACCCCATCCTTGCTTCCCAACTGGTTTGGCGCGAATATGCAGACGAGAATGGAAATTAGAAACCGTCGCCTCCAATATTGATTGCCGTCGAGTATTGGCAGCCAATGCCGATTTCTTTGGGTCATCATAAAGTCTAGCTACTAAAGAATCACCGTAGAATGTGAAATTGAGTTTGATCTTGTGCGTAAGTTTACTCGCATCCAAAAGCTTCACTTTCCGCAGCTTTTCTCTCATATTTTCCCATTCTTCACGGGAAGGTGCAAAGACGGAGTCGTCGTATCTCGAAGGCCATCCCTTACCAACCGCCACAGGACTTCTGAAAAGGAAACGAAAGCTGGTGAAGGCTGCAATTGGCTCTCTAGCAACGTGTGTTTCGATTGAACTGACAGCCATTCGTAAATCAGCAACCTGTTTCTCATATTCTGGATGCGGTGGTAAAAACGCCTCGAGGCTGAAACCAACACACGACTTCTTCAAAGCATCAGTTTTGTACCTGAGGTACTTGGTCGAAAGTTCATTCCTGAGAGGTTCTTCTATGAATACGGCATCATGATCCTTACCAATACCTTCGATAGTCCAGCAATCCTTAATTGCAACTCGTCGGAGACCGGCACCCAATGTCACGCTACCTTTTGTAGCGTCGCAACTCAACGTTAGTCCAGTAATTTTGACGTTCGCCAGTGGTCGCTCTTGAAAGCAATCAACGACGTACTTGATCTTTTCATCTTCCGCCAATTTATCGATAAAATAGCTTTTTGACATATCATTGACGTATGAGTCAGTCTCGTGATTGTGATGTCTCAAAGGAGCACCTAGGTGAAAACCAAACAAACCCATCGAGAACGTGACCGAAGCTTTCTTCGTTTTGTGCTCGTCAGCTTTCAGAACTTGCCTGACTTCTTCATGAAACGGCAATAGCCTCGCTTCCATGTTCAATCTATCCTTCATAACATCGCAGATATCTGCTGACCCAAATCTAAAGACAAAACCGTTTGGACGTTCGCACATCTTTTCAAAGTTTGACTCAATGGAACGATCGAGTAAAGCATCGCCAACGATTAAAGTACGGTCATATTCCGAGTATTCTCTGTTTGCGCTGTTCATCTTCCTGATAATCTCGTCGCTGTCAGCCGATACGTCTAGTTTCACTTTTAACGATTTACTTCTTTCGTTGATTGAGAAAATACAAACTTTAACTTTCTCTTGAGTGCGCGTCAAGGGCTTTCCGGCTCCTCGAGTTCCCGCCATTTTTAAGACTCTCGGTTCTAAGTGGTGAACGGATCCCGCCGGTTTATTTACGACTGATAGCGTCCCCTCTCGAACGAAGACATCGCACGACTCCCAGTGTGGTGGTTCACCAAATAAATCAGCCGCCACGAGTCGCTCGCAGTCAAATATATCAATATCTCGAGTGAAAATATCATCGGTGTATTTGTGCCCCAAGGACAAAGATGAGGAAGAAGGTAAACTTGAAGAAAAGGTAATTTTCTCATCGCCATCATCATCACTCTTCGCGGCTTTATCGAGTTGTGAAGTTGTGAATTCGCTGCGTTTCTTTTTCTGTTCTTTGATTCTCTTCGCTTCATCCGCAATTTTCTTGGCCGATTCCGTAAACTGCGTGGCCACGCGCAAGGCCATGTTTATACGTTCTGGCGATACAGATAACTGAATCGATGGCAAATTGACGTCAACGACTACTGGAGAATACTTCAGCGCCTCTCGAGGAGATAGAGCATAATGAGACGAGAGGATATTGCACTGAACGCGAGATAAAACAGGAGTCTCGACTCTATTACGTTCTCCGGCTTCCTCCAGAAGTTGCCACGACTGATTACATGACCAAGCAAAATTGTCGGCAAAGCCAATTGAACAGTCCAAAAGCTTACCTTCAATGGTTCTCTTTCGCCAACTTTTGCGCGCATCCGCATCTTGTTCCTGAACGTGTGCATTTTGGGCGCTTTTAAGCGTTCGCGCTGTGAGAGGACCAAATCGTGCGATTAAGGTTGTTCCTTTCATCTTCTCATCTTTACGCTGGGATGGAATCGCCAGATGGACTTTTCCTACAAATACTGCTAATCCAATCTTTGCTAAGGTCAAACCACCGAGGGAAGAAACTCCAGAACCCGTTTCGATAGACCCGCGTGAGATAGCGTCCAGTTCAGGAGCGATTTGTGTAGAAGTATCAAGGCGAGATTGCGTAAAACCAACCTTCATGCGCTTGGTGAAAACGTCGACGATGCGATCGATTGGTCCACGAAGAATTGTGATGAACGTAGGTGATAGGACCAGAGCACAGTAACCAACTTCCTTTTCTACTTCTGCATTCGACTCGCGCTTTATCGATGAAGGATTAGCAGTAGTCGCACTATTGTTTTTAAGCGAAATGGATGGTTCGGTATTTTTGTTCATCACCTTGCGTTTTTTCGAAACTGCAAAGGATACCGCTTTAGATACAGGACTCCCGCTAAAGCATCTCGGGCGACCATTCGTGATCGTATCTTCCGCGTCGTTCAGATCTGCATTGAACAACTTGGCGAGCATAATTGGGAGTAAAAAACCCATGCCACGAGTCGAATCCGAGGAATAATTATCTCTTTCTTCGTCACCTAGCGCCAGTAAATCGCCCTCTGGCGCGGAGAAACGAATGGAATCTATAGTCGACCGCACGTCTATCGCATCTTTCACGAAAGATTTCCCCATCATTTTCGCTCCTACCACAACATTATTGATCGACACGTTGAATAATTCAGAACCTTTAATTGTCATTGAAGCGAAAGAGGAAAACGAAGAAGATGGAGATGGTGCCAAGCTATCCAAGACAGCATCGTCGTGATCATTGCGCTCGTTCGAAGAGGCGTCGAGAATTTTCATCGACATTTCTTCAAAAGCAATGTACGTCGCAAACATTGGAATTTTATTTTTCTTCTCGACATTTTGCATCTCGCGATTCTGTTTCTTCGCATATTCTTGCCTCGCGTTAATATCAAAGGTTTCTCGAACTTCATCCCAGTCTATTTGTGACTCGTCGTCTGAAGTAATAGCATCGCGATTGTCAAAGTCGTTCGGAGCGTTTCTCAGCGAACGACGCGGCGTTCCAAATAAATGTTTAACCGGCGTCTCTGCGTTCTTCTTTCGAATTTTTCGTATTTGTTCCTTCAAATTCTCTTCTTCTTCTTCTGCTCGTATTCGAGCTTCTTCGATTTCGCGTTTTTTCATTGCATCCATTTCATCTCTCTCTTGCTGCTTCTTCCCGAATTTCGTGACGAATCGTTTAGCCGCACCGAGAGGTTTAAACCCTACGTTCTTGATAACTTTCACTCCGACCAGTAAACCCTTACCAGCAACACCGACAGCACCTTTCACAATCTTCACAGGTATTGGCCCGCCGCCGCGTCGGATAGCTTCGCGGCGAAACGCACGTTCGCAGCCACCATTTTTCCTCCATTCTATGTGTGCGAGTTGTCTAAAAAAGGCAATCATTCGAGCGTTTGGAATCTCACTTTCGAGTTCATCTAGTTTACGTATCTTTCCAAACGGTTTCTTCATTGGCCAGTTGGCGTTTTGCTTCGAAGACGGCGGCGGCGGCGGCGCAGACTTTTCAAGAATTTCGTCTATGTACATTTGTACATAGGCTTTTCTTTGTTCGTGCAGAGTTTTTAGTGTTTTCGAGTCGAAACTGAAACCCGTCCCGAGTCGTTCTCGACGTTTTCGATTTTCCTCTATGGTTGCTTCGCAAGCATATTGCCACCACGACTGCGCGTTTTTATTTGTTCTCCTCGTCATTCCTTCGGACAATTCCTCTTTTGCTTTTTCTGGGCCATCAAATACTGGAACGCTCGGTCGCAAGTGTTCAAATCGTCTATCGTGCATGCTTTTCTTCAATATTTGAGTCGCCCAATAGGCCAATCTCGCGGCTCCAGCAGAAACGTTTGCGCTGGTTTTCGGAATATTCAGAGTTAATCCGTGCAGCGCCGAAGCCGTCCCAGATTCAATGGCTTCTAAACCAGCTCGTTCGTACCTAGCAGTTGCCGCGAATGGTTCGATGATACGATTTCGATTCTTCGACTTTGCGCACGCTTCCATGATCTTGCAAAATCGAATTGGGTCTTCGTGCGGTTTCAAATCTCGATTCTTGATTTTATCGAGAAGATGCACAGAATTCAAATCGCAATACACAGCCGCGTTGTTAATTTCGAGTTTTTTACGCAGCGTTTCCTTAAAAGCATCGACAACAAACGCTCTCGAATCGCCGAAAACATTCGTCGTTTCTAGCGTAATGCTTTCGAGAGAAGCTCCAACGGCAAATTTCGGCATATTCTCGTCGCCTTCTCCTTCGAAGCGAAAGTGTATATTTTTCACGGTGACTACGGCGTTTGCGAGAACAACGTCCAAGAGCGCTTCGAAACCGACCGGTTTCTTCTTCTTGCTTTTTTTCTTGGCATTGTTTCGACTGCCGACCTTTTCGTTTCTAGAAGATGCCACCCCATCGATATCAATTTCGGGAGTTTGCAACGGAGGTTGATATTCTGGCGTTGCGAACATTTCCTCGCGGCGTCTGGTATCCGGTGAAGAGAACAATTCACGTTTTGAAGCAACTACTCGTTCTTCTCCTTTCACGTCGTCCTCGGATTCCGTATCAAACTTGTCGTCGTCGAATGAAGAATCAGATGAGATGTCATCGTCATCATTTTCCTCATCTTGCTCTTGGTCGTTTTCCTCCAATTCCTCTTCTTTCGTGATATCGCCCCAAAATTTTTGCGTCAACTCCTCCGCGCCCGGCGTCGGATCTCCTTTTAACCATCTCCGTTCCAAACTTTCCGCCTCTCTTCGTTTCTTCGCGTTTATTTGTTTCTTTTTCTTCTCTCTCTTCTCCTCTAACTTTCGTTTCATTTCGTTCCGTTCGTTTTCCGACGTCGCCTTTTTTTCGTCCTGGTCGCTTTCAAATTCCTCCTCGTCGTCGTCGTCCTCATCATCATCGTCTCTCCGAAATTCGCACAGCACGTGCAACCGATCGAACGTCACTTCCACCGGTTTCTTCCCCAATTCTCTCCACGGTATTTTTATCCTCAGTTCCCCGACGTACCCCGCTTTCACTTTTACGTTTTTATCGATCGCTTTCATTCCTCTCAGCGCGGTCGATTTCACTCGCACTTTTTGCAGCGCGACTTCTCCGTCGAGCAGCGACAATTGCACGTTCGATTTGTCCAGGCCGTGTAACCGGTCGCCGAGCGCGCGGTTCAAAGCGCGCGCGATGCGCGCTTCGAACACCATCTTCGCCGTCTCCTCCTCCTCCTCCTCCTCTTAAAGGGGGGGAGGAGGGGGGGTTTTGTGGACGAGAAAGAGCTCTCTCTCTCTCTCTCTCTCTCTCTCTCTTTGGTGCAATAATAATGGTGTGTTTTTTTGGTGTCGACCAGACCGGAGTTTTGTTTCATCAACCGAAAGAAAAAAAAAGGGAGGAGGACTTTTTGATTTTTTTTTTTGAAAGAGAGAGATATTTTTGTCTCGTCGGTTGGCGGTGTGTCTACTCCTTCTTATATAACGGCACTTTTTTTGAAGAAGCCTATAAAAAAAAGTGCTTTTTAAACGAGAGAGACCCCCCCCCCAAAAAAAAGCCTAAGCCTCTCGATACTAAAGATCGAGACAAAAAGCCATCGGAGAGGTCTCGAAGCGTCATCCTCCTCGAGGCCCACCAAAGCAGCCGCATGTACACACGTAATAACACATCGCACGCATCGTTTCTCCTTTCGTTTTCGACACTTTTTGGTAGAGTATTCTTTTTTGACACTTTTTCACCCACCACCCTTTGTTTTTACTCCTCGTACTAATTTCATTGTTGTTCTTTTTGCCTTTATAACGACATTTTTGACAAAGAAGAAGAACGAAGAAGAAGAAGACAACGGAAGAAGAAGAAAGAGAGCCAAAAAAAAGCGTTGAAAAAAAAGAAAAAAACGCTCTCCTCACAACCTCACCTCCGCGTGAAATCAAACGAAGCTCTCGATGTCGACGAGATATTTCTTGAGGAGTAATCCTCAAGGCCGTAGCAAGCAGTCGTAAAAATAAATCACTTGTTTTTTAATTTCATTTTTACCACATTTTTAACAATAATAATTCACTCTTGTGTTTTAATACTTTCATTTTTACTTCATTTTTACTCAAAAAAAAACACAAAAAAAAACGGAAAAAAAAGAGACCAACGAACGACTTTGAAGAAGACGAAAAGAAGAATGCTCCCGCCTCCGAATCCGATCTTCGGATCGTCGTCGGGACCACCACCACCCCGCGTAAACATGGCGATGAAGAGCTTTGGTGTTGGCGGCGGCGGTGGTGGTGGTGTCTTTCCCTTTACTACTCGTCGTAATAAAGGAGGGAAGGGCAAAAAAGAAAACGACTTTAAAGTCGAGAAGAAGACGACGACTTTAAAGGGGAGGAAGAAGAAGACGACCAATTTGAACGTCATCAAATCGGATTCGAATTCGTCCAACACCAACACCACCAATAATGCGCGAGGACCAGCGTCGTCGTCGTCGTCGAAAGAGGTCCAGAAGCCGCCCGAAAAAGTCCAGAAGCCGGCAGGAGGAGGAGGAGGAGGAGGAAAACTTGGGTGGAGAGAAAAACTTTCCGGATGGTCCGCTGCCGCGTCGTCCTGGTCCGCGAAAACGATAGAAGGCGGGTCGAATTCATTCTCCAAAGCCGTGACGGACTTTAACAAGCAGTTTAAACCGCAGATGGAAGTGGCGGTGGATGTCGTCGGTCCAACCTGGGACCGCGCGGTGGAAATTGCGAAACCGGTGACTGGACCGCTGAGAGACGCGTGGCTAGGTTTGAGTCCGCAAACGAGAGCGTTCGTGAAACCGGCGGCGACGGGGACGGCGGTGGCGCACGTTATTCTCGGGTTCCCGAGTCGAAGGTACGCGAGGAAGTTGGAAAGGAAAATTACGGAGATGGAAAAGGAAAGGGTACAGTTGATGGTGGATGATTTTTCGTTGGAGAAGGAAGTGTTGACGCTGAGCGCGGAGAATAGACGGTTGGAGAAGAGGGTTTTGAGGAGCGAGATGGCGTTGCACGCGATTCGAAGACGGGTGGCGGAATTTTCGTTGCCGAATACGGTGAGGGACGCGTATAGGATTGATTCGAATCCGAAAGATGTGATGAACGGGAATGATGTGGATGATTACGCGTCAGCGGTGAAGGATTTAGCATCCAGTCAAGAGATGGCGTGGAGGAAGACGCAGGCGTTGAAAGATGCTGGTGCGTTGCAAGAAAGAGACGTCGGCGGGGAACAACAAAACGTGTATGAAAATGGAATTCAAAAAGCGAGCGGTTCGAGCGGAGATGGAAAAGGGAATCATAATTGGTCGGTAGAACAAAATATGTGGGCGTTAGGGGCAACGGTAGCAGCCGAAGAAGCGTCGTCAAACGATGGATCAGCTGGTACGTTTCTTCCGCCGAAATATTAATTTTTAATTCGCGCGTTTAAATGAACACGCGCGCGCGCGCAATTGTAAAAAAAAAGAGTGGGAATATACACATACCACCCTGGTATATATAACAATCTAATACATATACGATCAGGTATGACCTTAACATCTTTCTACAATACCTACGACGGATATTTTTTTGATGCATATACTTTCTATCTACGTTTGCTATTATTATTTCTTGGTTTGTTGTTCGAGGAGAAAATTTTCAATCTTTTTCAGCAACGCCGCGGCGAAGTCGTCGTGTGGAGAAATTAATCCTCGATCGATTCCTTTCTGGACGCGTTTCATGTGTTTCTGAATCACGCCGTCTTTGTTATTTATGGTTTCCAAAGCGTCGGCTGCTAAGGCGACGTTTAAGATTTCGAACGAGATCTCTGGCTTCAAGTCGTGGTTTTGCGATTTTTTTTGCGACGCGCGAAGCATAAACTCTAAAGTTCTCGCGTTTGATTCGTCGACGACTTCTTTGCCATACACCCAATCGAAAGCGTCTAAGGTTTTACCGACAGCTCCAACGTCGTTTGCTAACACAGCCTCATCGTTAATACCACCGATACGATCGACCTCCTCCTCCTCGTCGTCGGTAGTAATAGTAGTAGTATTCCCCAACGCTTTGGCGAGTTCGATTAAAAACACCGCGCGTTCCAATCTTGTCTCGTACGTTCGCACGCGCAGTTTGTTCATTTCCTTCACCCGTTCGGTGACGTCTCGAAACATCGCGTACCCGATTTGTGGATCCCATTCCTCGCTCTCTCGTTTCGACTTTTTCATCTCTCTGATCGAATCTACCGCCGACCGAAACTTCGCGTCCGCCTCCTTCACTCTTTCGTCCGCCTCTCGCGCGCTCTCTACCGCCCGCGCCGGCGGTTCCGGGCGTCGTTCCAACGCTTCTCTCTCTTTCCTTTCTCTCTCTTCTCGTCGCATTTGCATCTCTCTCGCTTCTTCTCTCAGTTGTACTTTTCTCGCGTGCCTCGACGACGCTTTCCGTTTGGCCACGACGACGAGCGTGGTATCTTCCGCCGTTTTGAGCGCGTTCCTTCTTCCTCTTCTTCTGTCATCGAAGAGAAACCCACCAAAATCATCGCGATTTTGCACACAAAATCCTCCTCGTCGAAACACATTATTAAGCGACGACGACGCACACGACGCCACCATGATGATGATAGTATATTATTATTTCGCGGACGTCGTAAAAGTCGCACTACTACTCTTTATTGGGGGGCTTGAGGACGCTTTTCGCGACGTACGGTTTCAGGTCGAATCCACCGTCGTCCAGCCCTTCTTTGGGGACGACGTACGTGGGTCGTTTCCAATCGAGCAAAACGAATCGGCCTTTGCCGCCTTTTCCTCTCTTTTGCGATGATGAGGATGATGATGACGACGACGACGATGCTTTCTTCTCGTGCCACCCGGGCGAGACGGCTTTTTTCCCTTTGTAATAGCCCGATTTTTTCGAAGCCAGCTTCGTCGTGAGTCGAAGAAACCCTTTTTCGCCGAAGCGAGACGCGCGGCGCGCGAACGACGTCGCGACGGAGGCGTGCATGGAGTAGTATGCGCACACACACTGCACGCACACAAAAGTGACATCTTTTCCCTCCCTCTTTTTTTTTCTTTTTTAGTTTAGGGTATCACCACTTTTTTCAAACCCTAAACACACAAAAGAGAGACCCTAAACAACTTTTTTGTGTCGCTTCTTTTTCGTCTTCTTCTTTCTTTCTTTGGGGCTTCCAAGAAGAAAAGAGAGAAAGCTGCTTTTGTAAATGACTTAATAGCTAGGGTTTATATCTAGGGTTTAGGGTAGGGTTTAGCGTAGGGTTTAAGGGTTTAGGGTGCACATGGACATGGCGCCAGAGAGAAGAAGATTTGCAAAAGTCTTCAAAAGAAGTCTCAAAAAGTCCTCTTGAAGACGTGCTCCCTTCCCACCCCCCGCCTA
>MDTG01097187.1_pt1 | contig 11212 bp, 9 predicted proteins | sample 811421 | NCBI WGS metagenome assembly MDTG01 (sample SAMN05326645, study PRJNA326480) | marine metagenome | isolation source: seawater | place: Pacific Ocean: South East | collected 2011
CTAAAGTTTCAAAAGTACTTTAGAACCAAGCCTATTTGTACTGCGGATAATTTGTATGCAGCAGATTACAAAGCAATCATAACTTGAATTTGCAGCTATTTTTTGTACTTTGCTAGCATTACTGATCAAATAGAAAACTACGTTAAAAATAACTGAAAGAAGTTTTTTTACTTTTGATAATTATTTTTAAAATTTATTTCTATGAAAAATCAAAAATCCCTCAAATTACAACTTAACTTCTATTTTTAACTGAAATTCAAATCTCTTTCTTATAACTAGTTCATAATTAAATTAATAAAAATTAAATTATTTCCAGTTGTTAAAAAATGATACTTTAAGTAAAGTTAATAATTGATAGCAATTAAAGTTTCAAGACGATTCCAAATTCTTAGGAATTCAAAATTAATTCCTCAACTTATAAAAAATTTTATTATTTATTTCTTTGTATGAAAAATGCTAAATTTCATAATTCATACAACGATAGATTATTTTCAAAAAAAAATTTCATAAGATATTTATTTCATACATCACGTTTTTTATGGTTGAATAAAACGATTAAAAGATTAAAAATCAAATACTCAAATGTTATAGAGTTAGGATGTTTTGACGGAAAAGCTCTTGATTATTTACCAAAACAACCGATCAAATATGATGGCTTTGATAAGAATTGGGAAGGTGGTTTAGATAAAGCTAAGCACAGAAAGAAAGAGGGTATTAATTTCAATTATGCTGCACTTCCTAAAGATTTGCCTTCTGGTGAAAAAACAAAATATGAATTAGGCATATGTATGGAAACTTTAGAACATATTCCCCCAAAATTAGTTTGTCCTTATTTAGAAAAATTATCTAAATTAATTAATGGTCATCTTATAATTACCGTGCCAAACGAAAAGGGTGTTTTCTTTTTATTAAAGAGATTATTAAAACCTAGACAAGAGGAATTTGGAGCCTACAAATTTAATTTTAGAGAATATATTTATTTATTATTTGGCAAAACAAATATGGTTGAAAGAAATGAACATAAAGGTTTTGATTATGATCATCTCATTTACGATATAAGAAAATATTTTGATATTGTTGAGGTTAATGGTTACCCAAAATATTTTTTTCTTCCATTATTTTTGAGCTTTGGAGCAGGTATAGTTGCAAAATCAAAAAAAGTCACAGAATTATCCAAAACATAACTTTTAGAAAGATAAATAATTGATAATTTTTTAAAATAATACAAAAAATTAATTTTCCAGAAAATCTTTTTTATAGAATCTTTAAGCCTATTTTCTTAAATTCTACCTTTTATATCACCAAAAAATGAAGCAAACTTTAATTAACTTATATCTTTCATTTATTTAGAATACTGAAATTATATTTAAATTTAGAGGACAAATATCCTTTTTTTTTTTTGATAATTTTCTACTATAAATTTATTCAAAATATATTTATTATCAATTCCAAACTTCAAAGTAATCAAATTATCAGTACTTCTTAAAGTTTGAATAATCCTAAAATCATCAAAGGAAACTAATTGACCTTTTGTAAAATTACTTTTTCTAAATAGTCCTAAATGATAATTAAATTTAGCTTGTAATTCAGATTCCAAAATCTGTTAACAATTATTATTTCAATAAACTCAGGATTATATAATCAAAATAAACCAATAATTATATGGACCATATTTTAATAGCTGAATGTTGTCAGAATCATAATGGTTCCATAAATATCCTGAAAGAGATGGTTAAAAAAGCCGCTCAATCAGGGGCTACGCATGTAAAAATGCAAACTATCTTTTCTAAAAATCTTACATACAGACCTCAATTTGAAGCGGGTATGCATGATTACAAAGGTAACTTAATATATATTAAAAGGCCTTACAAAGAGGAGCATATAAGACTAAAGTCATTAGAAATGAATGAGAAATCTCATGAAATATTTATTGAAGAATGCAATAAAAATAATGTAAAAGCAATGACAACTTGCTTCGCCCACGAGAATATAGATTTTATAAAAAATTTAGGTTTTTCAGCAGTAAAAATTGCTTCATATGATGCTTCATCCTATGAAATGATCAATAATTGCATAAGAAATTTTAAAGATATTTTCATATCAACAGGTGCTACTTATGATGAGGAAATAAAGAAATTAGGAAAAATCATTAACAAAGAGACACCACTCCTTCATTGCATAACAAGTTACCCAAACAAATGTGAATATGCCAATATTGATAGAATTAATTATCTTAAAGAATTCTCTAATATAGTTGGATTCTCCGACCATACAGAATATTTAATTGACAAAAATGAGGCATCACTAGTAGCTATATTTTTAGGTGCTAAGGTAATAGAACGCCACTTTACAATCTTAGACTCAAAAGAAACGAAGGATGGAAAGGTTTCAATTGATAGTAAAGGTGTCGCAGAAATTGATTATTTCTTTTCTCTGTCAAGAGATAATAGACTTGAATATCTTCAAAAGAATTATCCTAATTGGGAAAGGTGTATTGGGTCCAAAAATAGAACTTTATCTGAAAATGAACTTTTGAATAGAAGATACTATCGAGGTAGATTTGCCACTGCAAGAAACATTCAATTTAATACACCCCCTACTGAATGGATTTACAATTGGGAAACATATGAATAACCAAAGTTTTTATATTGAAAGTAATAAATTCTTCCTAATTTCATTGGGAAGTAACTTTAACTTAGAGGATTGTTTAAAAACTGACGTAGAAATTGGTGGTACATATTTTGTAGTAGAAGAAAAAACTTTATTAGGCTTATTTACAGATAGGGATATAAGAAGCTCAAGAATTGATTTGAAAAAAAAAATAATTGAATCTACAGAGTTGTGGCAAAAAGAAATAATTTTTTTAAAAGATAATGAAATCGTGAACACCAATGAAGAACAAATCATAAATCTTATAAAGCAAAAATGTGCAAAACTTAAACTAAATAAATATCCCAATCATATTCCAGTAATTAATGATAAAAATGCCTTAATAAAAATATTAGATTTCAATAAATTAAATACTTATAACTCTCAAAAGAACAAAAGAATTAATAGTGTGAGCGTTATTGGAATGGGTTATGTTGGATTAACTTTGGCAATAACACTTGCTGATAAAGGATTTCAAGTTTTTGGTTATGATATTTCTGAATCAATAATTAAAAAACTAAATAGATGTCAAACCCATATTTTAGAACCAAGAATAGAAGAATATTTGAAGAGGCTCAAGGAAACTAAAAAATTAGAATTTGGTTTAATACAAAATATCAAACAACATGATGCTTATATAATTTGTGTTGGTACTGACGTTGTTAAAAAAAAATTAGATGATCGAGCTTTGAAGGCCTCTATAAAATCAGTTTCAAAAGTCTATAATAATGAATCACATATTTTCCTTAGATCAACGGTACCTGTTGGTACTTCAAGAAATTTAATTAATTATCTCAAGAAATTAAGAAGTGACATATCAGAAAATGAAATAAACTTATCTTTTACACCAGAGAGAACAATCGAAGGTGATGCTTTCGAAGAAATAAAAAATATTCCACAAATAATTGGATCTAATAATGAAAGAGCACTTGAGAAAGCAGAGCAATTTTGGAACAAAATATCTTTAAGCAGTCTTCTTTGCGAAAATCTAGAGGAAGCAGAATTAGTAAAACTAATAAATAATTCTTATAGAGATCTAAGATTTGCTTTTGCTAATCAAATAGGGATAATGTGCGAAAAATATAGTATTAATGCACATAAACTTATAAGCAAAGCAAACTCTGGTTATCCAAGAGATCCTATTGCTTATCCAAGTCCTGGAGTGGGAGGATACTGTCTCACAAAAGATCCCTTACTTTTAAATCAGTCTTTCAAAGGAAACAAATCTCTTTCTCAATTAGCTAGAGACATCAATATAGATGCAACATATGCCCCCATAAGAGCAATTAAAAATTGGGTCTTAGAAAAAAATATTAATTTTAACTCTTTAAAAGTTCTAATAATAGGTTTAGCTTTTAAAGGGTCGCCTTCTACAAAAGACACTAGGTGTAGTATTAGTATTGACATTTTAGAAAAATTAATAGAACTAAATGTTAGTGAAATATTTATATTTGATGGAGCTAACGCAGACTTACCTAAGGAAATGGAAAAAGATAATGTACATAATTTAGGATCCGAATTACTTAAAAAAACAAATTTAAGTAAAACAAGAGCAAACGTTATTTTAATTTTAAATAATCATCCTGATAATAAATTACTTAAATTAAGTACCTTTATATCTGAGGCAAGCTATGAAGTTTTATTATTTGACGGATGGGATCAAGTTAGTGCCTTAAATGGTTTAAATTTTAAGAATTTACATTATAGAACAATAGGCCAAACTAAATGAAAAAATTAGCTTGGATTATTTGTCCAAATGGAGGAGGTCATAAGTACAGATCAGAAAGGACTTTCAATTTATTAAAAAACTTTTTAAAAAGTAAAAACTTCGAATTATATTTTTGGGGTCCAGGTCCTAAAACACAATTTTTTAAAAATGAAAAATTCCACGAAATTTTTAAATCTGATAATTATTCATGGCCAAAATATAGCATTAAAGATTTTAAACCAGAGAATTTTGATCTAATTATTTCTGATAATATTATTGAAAATAAACTAGGATATTTTTTAAAAGAAAATGAATCAGTGCCTTTTATTTTTCTTTCGTCATTTATGTGGGAAATGATAGATTCTGATTATGATAAAAACCAAATATTATGGATTTTTGATAGATTAAATTGTCACTTCATTTTTAATAAATATTTTTTTAACGAAAAAATTATAGGGAAGCCAAGAAATTTTACAGATCATGGACTCACTTGTGATAATAAAATTCTACAAAACAAATTTAAAGAAGGTATATTCAAAATATACATTACTCTTGGTCTTAGTGAAATTATTAATCAAGAGATAATTGAAAGAATTAGATTTGTCATAAACAATCTAAATAAAAATATAAAAGTTTATTCTGATAGCAATCTTTATAAATATATAAAAAACGTTGAACCACTAGACCATAATAAAGGAATATCAATTGCAAACTTAATTATTTGCAGGCCTGGTTTAGGAACTCTAAATCAAGCTCTTTGTAGTGGTATAGAATACTTTATAACTTGTCCAGAGCCAGAAAATAAAGAAATGATTTCAAATGAAAATTCGTTAATTAAAATAGTAAATGTAAAAAATATATATGATCAAAATATTAATGAATTTATAGATTCAGTTTCAAAAAAACAAAAAAAAAGTCAATTTTTAGAAAGAGAGGGTTTTGAAGAAATAGTATTTTCAATTAAAAATTATGTAAACAAAAATTTTGTATGAAAATCTACTCTTTAATAACTGCAAGATCAGGATCAAAAGGATTAAAAAATAAAAATATTTTCCCTATCAATAATATTCCTTTAATTCTATACAGTATTTATGCATCACTAAACTCAGAATATATTACAAAAACTTTTGTATCTACTGATTCTAAAAAATATGCAGATCTTTGCGAAAAAAATGGCGCAATAATACCATTTATTAGACCAAAAGAAATTTCATTGGATGATTCAAGTGATTTTTGCGTTTTCAAGCATTTTGTAGAAAAAATGAATGAATTAAATGATTGTCCTGAACTTATAATTCATTTAAGACCTACATCACCAGATAGACCAAAAGGTTTAATTGATAAATCAATAAAACAATTTTTAGAAGCAGAAGAAGATTATGATTCTGCCAGATCAATCACCGAAATTGATAATAGAATCTTGAAATCTTGTTTCCTTGAGGACAAAAACATTCTAAAACCTCTATGGATTCCAAATAAATCTAGTTTTCTTGATATCTGGCAATGGCAAAGGCAAGATCTTCCAAAGATTTTCAAAACAGATGGGAGGGTTGATATTATAAAAACTAAAAATATCAGTAACAATAACTTACATGGAACAAAATCTTTTGGTTTTAATACTAAATTACCTTTAATTGATATAGATACAATTTCAGATATTAATGGGATTTCAGAAAAACTTAGAGACAATTTAAGAGACTATAAAATCATGAGTTTATAAAATAAAATTAAAAAGCTTAATTGATATTAAATAAATTTTTTGAAATTTTTTATAAATGTGATAACTAGCAAAAAATTTTCATGATTATAAAGATTTTTATTGATAATAGAAATACCAAATAAATTAATAACTTTTAGATCTAACCTTTTCTTGATAGATTCTATTTCTTGCAATTTCAATAATCCAAGTTTGCATAAAAATATCACTCTATCCCTATCAAATAAATAATTATATGATTCAATTTTTTCATATTTATTACTCTTAGATAATTTTAAGAGTTATATGCCATGAAGGTACTCTCTACAAGTTGAGTTGTGGTCCTCTCAACAAATCATACCTCTACATTATGTTTGAGAATCTTTAATTTTAAGAAAATAATAATTCGATATATAAAATCTTTATTTATTCGCTTCTTTATATATATCTTCAACAAAGCTTACTATTCTCTCTCTAAAGGGCTTTTTGAAAGGTTTTATTATGAATTCAGAAGCTTTTTTAACATCTTTTGAATAAGACAAATTATTAGTTTTTTTAATTAATTCGCTGGTTAATTCCAGTAGTTGATCACCCCCCCAGGCCACTAAAACTTCTGGAATTGAAAGGAATTCCTCAAAATGAGTTTGTTTCAAAGAACTTTTAAAATGATCATCGTTACCTTCGTCTATTGGCATATAACACAATACAGGTTTTCCTAAAATCATCCCTTCTATTAAAATTGTTGATAGTGGTGAAATAATTGCATCAACTGCTGATAACAAATTTCTTGTGTCCTCATAATTAGCCATTTCTTTCTTTTTATCTCCCTTTCTTATTAGTTCTAGATAGTAAAACATACTTTTATCAACTTTCACATTTTTAAAATCATGATTAAGGAATCTTGTACCATCTAGGCCACCTTCTCCCCACGGATGAGGTCTATAAATTACATTAGTTGGGGGGAGAAAACCTGACGAAATTGCATCATCTATTCTAGAAAGATGATCAAATTCATTTGTCAATTTGCTCGATCCTGCATAAAGTAATAATCTTTTATCTCTAACAAAATCATGGGATTTAAAAATTTCTAACTTGCTTTTATTAGGTTTTTCTAAATAAATATCAAATTGAGCTGCGCCAAATTCAAATACTCTTTCCGACCTCATTCGCATAAATGATATTGCATGTTTTTTTGTTTGAGGTCCCCAAACTAATAACCAAAAGTCATTACTGATTACAGTTCTCTTTGATGCAGGATTATCCCAACTATTCATAATTAAGATGGTAGGAATTTTCCTTTCAGAGCCCATTTTTACCAAATCATTTACGTAAACACCTTCTAAAACACAAGGATGAATTATTAAATCTGGATTATAATTTTTCAGTAAAATATCTAATGTGTGATACGGATTATTTTTTAATATTAAATTAGTTATTAAAGTAAAAATATCAAAAACTCCTACTAATCCAAAAAAACGATAAACGAAATATAGTTTTAAAGGGTTAGTACTTTTGAAGAGTTTATGAAACATTTGCCTTTGATTTTTTGAGATACTTTTTTGATGCCTAAGACGCTCAACAAAAAATTTCATTCTCCATAAGCTTAATCTTTTTTCATGCGATGGAATATCTATAATTTGTTCCTTCCTAATATTTAAATCATGAGGATTTATTTTCCCTAAACGTTTATGGCCCATTGGGAAAACGTACTTTATATCATGTTTTCTCTCTAATAAAGAGAAAGCTTTACTTGAAATAAAATGTCTTATTGTTATATCAGCTTCTAAAAAAACAAAAATTCTCATAATTATATAGCTATATATATTATCTAAAATGATAAGTTAAAATTGAAAATTAATTTATTGAACTTCAATATAATAAAATAAAAATTGAGAAAAATAAAAAAAAAAAGAAAAAAAGCGAAATAAATGATTAAAAAATCAGTAATACCAGTAATTTTATGCGGAGGTTCAGGAACAAGACTTTGGCCTCTTTCTCGCGAAAGTTTTCCAAAACAATTCCTTTCTTTACAGCCAGAGGATTCGAAGTCACTTCTGCAAAAGACACAAGAGAGAATATCAAATGTAAATTACATAAAAAATCCTATTTTAATTTGTAATGAGGAGCATAGATTTATTGTGGCAGAACAAATGAGAGAAATAAATATTAAGCCATCTGCTATTTTATTAGAACCATTCGGAAAAAATACTGAACCTGCTATAACTATTGCATCTCTTAAAGCTTTAGAGTTAGATCAAGACCCAGTTTTACTTGTACTCTCATCTGATCATGAAATCAAGGATGAAGAAGAGTTTCTTAAAGTTATTGAGGCAGGAATAGAGAAAGCATCTGAAGGAAAGCTAGTAACGTTTGGAGTTATTCCCACAGCACCAGAAACGGGGTATGGATATATCAAATCTAAAGAAAACGTTGAATTATCTCCCATTAAAGGTTCTGAAATAGATTCATTTATAGAAAAACCAGATAAAGAAACAGCCAAAAAACTTCTTAAAGATAAAAAATACACTTGGAATAGTGGAATTTTTTTATTTAAAGCCAAAGCAATCTTAAAAGAAATTTGTAAATATAACCCAGAAGTAATTAGCATTTGCAAGGATGCACTAAAAGATAATTATTTAGATTTAGATTTCCAAAGACTTAATATTGACATTTTTTCCAAATGTCCAAATCTTTCTATCGATATTGGCGTAATGGAAAAAACTAGTTTAGGCTTCATTTTACCTCTCAATGTTGGTTGGAGTGATATTGGAAGTTGGGATGCTCTCTGGGAAATATCCAAAAAAGATGATGAAGGAAATTTCACAGAAGGCAATATATACCAGAAAAATAACACTAATTGTTACTTACGCGGAGAAAAAAGATTAATTGCTGCAATAGGATTGAAAAATGTAATAGTTGTTGAAACGAGTGACGCTATTTTAATAGCCACCAAAGAGCATTCACAAAAGATTAAAAATATAGTAAATGAACTTAAGGCAAAGAAATTTTCAGAAGGTCAAAACCATAAAAAAGTATTTAGACCATGGGGTTACTATGAATCAATTATTGATGATAAAAGGTGGCAAGTTAAGTTAATTAATGTTAAATCTGGCGAAAAACTTTCTCTTCAATTACATCATCATCGTTCAGAACATTGGGTTGTAGTAAATGGAACTGCAAAAGTTGAGATAGATAATAAAGAATTTATATTGCATGAAAACCAAAGTTCATACATACCTATAGGTTCAAAACATAGATTATCTAATCCAGGACAAATTCCTTTAAAATTGATTGAAATTCAGAGTGGATCTTATCTTGGAGAGGATGATATTCAAAGATTTGATGATAACTATGGGCGCGTAACTAAGCTTTAAAATTCATAAGATAATCAAATAATATTAAAAAGTTATGTTCAAATTTATAACTAAAATAAAAAAGAATAAAAGACTAAGAGAAGTAAGAAATTTATTATTAATATTTTTTCAAAGATTTATAGAAAATTTTAATTATAAAAAAATTAAAAATACTAAAATTAATTTTATTGTAGAAAGAGCTAATTGGGCTATTAAATGGGACGGTATTTATATCACTAAATCTTTGAATCAATTTTTAGATAATAAAGCATCTAAAATAAGTGAAATTCCGCATTTAAATTCTGAAAATAAAGTTATACATTTTGCCTCTCAATATATGTGGTTAGATTGGCAGAAATTACTTCCAAAAAACAATAAATATATTGTTTCCTTCTTTCACGGGAAACCAGAAGATAGTGATGAAGTAGCTAAGCATATCCATGAATTTATAGAAACAAAAAATAAAATTTATAAAGTTATAACAGCCTCCTCATTGGTCTATAAAAGATTAATAAAGTGGGGAATACCAACAAAAAAACTTGTTCTTATACATACTGGTGTCGATACAAATCTTTTTTTAATGCCATCCAAAAACAAAAAAACATTTATGAGAAATAAACTTGGACTTAAAAAAAACGAAATAGTAATAGGATCTTTTCAAAAAGATGGAGTTGGATGGGGAGAAGGTAATTTACCTAAATATATAAAGGGTCCAGATTTATTTGTTCATTCAATAGAAATAATGTCAAAAACTTTACCGATTGTTGTCCTCTTAACAGGCCCTTCAAGAGGATATATAAAGAACGAATTAACCAAAAGAAATATAAAGTTTAAGCATGTTTATCTAAGAAATTATGAAGAAATAGTTGATTATTATCATGCACTTGATCTTTACATAGTCTCATCAAGAGAAGAAGGAGGTCCAAAACCATTAATTGAATCTATGGCTAGCGGAGTACCTGTTGTTACTACAAATGTAGGAATGGCTAAAGACTTTATTAAAGATAATATAAATGGAGGGATAGTAGAAAGTTTTAATCCAAAAGACATTGCAAAAAAAAGCATAGAAATATTAAATCTCCCAAAAGAGACTTTAATTTCTAATGCAAGAAAAGATGTAATGAAAGCTGACTGGGATGTAGTTGCTAAGTTACACTGGGAAAATGTTTATAAACCTGCTTTGAATGTTCTAAAAGACTAAAAAACAAATTGCGAAGTCAATAGGTTAAAATTCTAAACGAAAATAAAGAAATAAATATGAAAATACTTATTACTGGAGCGGCTGGCTTTATTGGATTCCACCTAACTAAAAAAATTTTAGAAGGTGGAATTTCTGTTCTAGCTATTGATAATTTAAATTCTTATTATGATCCGGTTTTGAAAGATGCAAGATTAAATCAGCTTAAAATCATATCTAAATCCTCAGGAGCAGAATTAATTTTTGAAAAGTGTGATATTACTGAAAAGGACAAAATAGATAAAATCTTTAAAAAATATAGACCACAAAAAGTAGTTAATTTAGCAGCTCAAGCTGGTGTGAGATATTCCCTTGAGAACCCTGAAGCATATATTCAAACTAACATAGTGGGGTTCTCAAATATTCTAGAAGGATGTAGAAATTTTGGTATAGAACATCTTGTATATGCTAGTAGTAGTTCAGTTTATGGAGGGAATACAAATACCCCTTTCTCTGAAAAACAAAGTGTTGATCATCCTGTAAGCCTGTATGCAGCTACAAAGAAATCTAATGAACTAATGGCCCACACATATAGCCATTTATATGGGATACCTACTACTGGTCTAAGA
>MDTG01296320.1_pt1 | contig 11212 bp, 11 predicted proteins | sample 811421 | NCBI WGS metagenome assembly MDTG01 (sample SAMN05326645, study PRJNA326480) | marine metagenome | isolation source: seawater | place: Pacific Ocean: South East | collected 2011
CCTTTTTTAATAATAGTTTTTTTTACTATTTTAAGTTTAAGAATGGATTTAAAGAAACTTATATATAAAAATAATTTTTTATATATTTTTTCATATTTTTTAGTATTTTTAATGATAAATAATTTAAAGATTATATGGATAACTTAACTCTAATAATACCTGCAAAAAATGAAAAAGAATCTTTGCCGTCGGTTCTTGATGAGCTTAAAAAATTTGATCTCAAAATAATAATAATTCTTGAAAAATCTGATATTGAAACAATAGAAGCAATAAAAGATTATAATTGTGAAATTATTTATCAAATTAATAAAGGATATGGGGACGCTTTAATCAATGGTATGGAAAATGTTAGAACAAAATATTTTTGTATTTTTAATGCCGATGGTTCATTTAATCCAATAGAATTAGATAATATGTACAAACTTTTAAAGAATGATAATTACGATATTATTTTTGCTAGTAGATATGAAAAAAATTGTTCTAGTGAAGATGACACTTTAATTACTTTAGTTGGTAATTTTATTTTTACTAAAATTGGTAATATTTTTTTTAATCTTAAAATTACCGATATTCTCTACACTTTTGTAATGGGTGATGCTGAAAAAACTAGAAAACTTAATATAAATAGTAAAGATTTCGGTTTTTGTGTCGAATTACCAATTAAGGCAATTAAAAATAATTTAAAGATTATCACCTCCAAGTCACATGAAAGAGCTAGATTGGCCGGTAAAAAAAAAGTAAATGCATTTAAAGATGGAACATTGATTTTATTTAGAATGATTAAACTTTTTATAAAAAATTAATTTTTTGAGTTAGCTTTTTTTAAGGCAATGTATGCCAAAATATAAAAACAAATAGATAAAATTAATAAACTTAACTGATAAAATGTATGACTAATTTGTTTAGATGCAAAATAGAAAATTATTAAATTAAAAAAATTAATAATTAAACTTGCTAAATTATTAGATTTCAAACTTGAAACTTTATATTTTTTAATCAAATATAAATACATAAAATGATGGAGATGTTGGTTGTCTGGGTCTAAAGGATTTTTGGTACTTAAACTTTTCCTAATAATTGAGAATAAATTTTCAAAACAAGGATACCAACATAATAAGATTATAAAATATGGAGTTATATTTTGATTAAGATTATAAATTTGAATAAGTGAAAATCCAATTAAAAAACTCAATGAATATGTGCCGCTATCTCCCAAAAATAATTTATTAGAAAAATTCATTATTAATAAAAAAAGAAGAACTATTATAAAGAATATTTCATTTTGTTTATCTAATTGAAGTTCTGGGATCAGATTTAATCTATATAAAAAAAATAAAATTAAAACAAAATATCCTCCAAATAATCCATTGAGACCATCAACAAAATTTGAACCATTAATTAGAACTATTAAACAAAAGATTGTAAATATGTAATTAATTGAAGAATTTTCAAATAATCTATCAATTACATCAATTCTTGTAGATGAGATTTCTAAATTTGAGCTTAAAACAAAAAATAAAAGAACTATAATTTGTATAAAAAATCTTTTTTTAGCTGAAGAAAATACATTTAAATCTGAAAAAAGACCTAAAGAAAAAAATAAAAAATAAGTGAAAACAAATAGTGGATAGTCCTCAAAGTATAAAAAAAGGACTGGAAAAAATATAAATATTCCACCAGTTAGAGGTGTAGAATTATTAACAAATTTTTGATGACTTTGACCTGTATTACTTTTAATAATTTTTTTTTTTATGAAAAATGAGTTTATTAAATAAATGGCTATTAAATAAATTATTAGATTAACCATAATCAATCCATATATTGTTTTTTAAGGAAATTTAAAGACAATACAAAGGTATAATACAAAGATTTTATATAACTAAACTTCATATAATAATTATATACAGAAAAACTATCTCTAAGTTTTTGAAATGTTGAAGAAGAAAGCGATTGAGGATTTTTTGTCCATCTAGTTAATTTTTTTTGAATTGGATAGATTGTAATACCTCTTTTTAATATATTTAGCCACAATACAAAATCTTCTTTTGTTTTTATTTTTGCAAATTTTAATCTTTTACTAAAAATCTTTTTTTTTAAAATTACAGTTGAGAGACCAATATCACATGACAATAATAGTTTTTCATAATTATTGATCTTTTTTGCATTTCTTTGGCCTATAATTTTATTTTTTGGATTTACAATTTCATATGAAGTATGAGTTGCTAAATAATTATTTTTTTTCATATAATTAATCTGAAATAATAGCTTATTTTTTTTCCAAGTATCATCTGCATCTATAAAACACACATATTCACCTGAAGCTTTAAATATACCTTTATTTCTTGAGAATCCTGCGCCTAGATTTTTATTATTTATAATCAATTTTATTCTTTTATCTAAAGCTTTAATATTTTTTATAAATTTTAATTCCTTTTTATCATTATCATCATAAATAATTATTATTTCAAAATTTTTATATGACTGATTTAATACAGATTTTATAGTTTTTTTTATAAAAAATTTTTTTTTATAATATGGAATAATTACACTAGCTTTATACATTTATATTTTATTTCAAAAAAATATTAACTGACTCGCCATCTTTAATTGATTTAGCATAATCATATATATTAGAAATTTTTTTAAATGATGACCCATCGTAAAATTTATAATTAAATTTTCTTAAATAATCCAATAATATTGAGTAATTGTATCCATTTTCTGGGTAAAGATACGGGGCTAGTTCCATTATTATAAATGGTTTGTACTTTTTCAAATATTTATATCCGCTTTTAAATACATCCAATTCATTACCATCAACGTCACATTTAATTAATGTTCTTTTAAAAATCTTATTTTTTTTTACAAAATTATCTAAGGACATACTTTTTGCATTACTAGAAGATTTTTTAATACCTAAATGTTTTTTGTGTTTAAGATTATTATTAGAAGTAAGTTCCCATGAAGAATAGATGGATGGAGGTTTTTTTAAAGTTTTTGTAATAAAAAGTTGAAATGGATTCACATTTTTAAGATTATTATTTAATCTTAAATTTTTAATCAATTTTTGAAAACCAAAATTTGTTGGCTCTATTGCAAAAACTTTTACATTTTTATAAATTTTGGATAAGTTGAGAGAATGAACTCCCATATTTGCACCTATATCTATTATATCTAAATTTTTAGACCCAAATAGTATTCTAGTCATTTTAATGATTGATTTTTCAAAATTACCAAATAAGAAAATACTCAAATCTATACCTTCTTTCAAATTCAAATCCCAAAAAATTCCATTACGTTTTACTAATACTTGATTGTTTCTATATATAATGGAAATTATCTTTCTAATTATGATAGCTAAAAAAATTTTTTGTTTTGTTTTCATAAACATTAATTATATTAATTTAGACTTGATGTTAATAAATAATAAATCTTATAATCAATTAAAATGAAAAAAAATATAATCATTTTTATGCCCTCAATAGAGGGAGGGGGCGTTGAAAAAAACCTTTTTTTAGTTACAAATTTCCTCGCCAAAAGACTTAATGGTGTTACTTTAATATCAATTTCAAAAAAATTTAAAAATAAGTTTAATAAATTTGTAAGTTTTAAAACTTTAAACGCAAAACTTTGGGATAAACAACCGAGACGACTCAAATATTTCCTTGCTATTTGTTTGCTGATTGTAGAACTTATTAGAGATAGGAATAAAGTTGTCTTTGCTTTCCAAGCAAACATATATTGTATAATTATTTGCAAACTATTTTTCATAAAAATAATTGTTAGATCAAATTCAGCACCTATTGGTTGGTCAAAAAATATTCTAAAAAGAATAATTTTTAAATATTTTTTAAATCAAGCTAATCAAGTAATGGTTAATAGTAATGAATTTAAAACAGATTTGAAAAGAGAATTTAACTTAACTTCAAAATGTATCTATAATCCACTTAATTCAAAAGAAATTGTAAATAAATCAAAAAAAAAATCACACAAATACTTTAAAAAAAAAAGTGGGATTAAAATTTTAAATATTGGGCGATTTACAGAGCAAAAAGATCAAATAACATTGTTAAAATCCTTAAAATTAATTGATGAGCAAGTAAATTTTGAAGCTATAATTGTAGGTAGAGGAGAATTTAAAGAATCTTTAATTGAAAAAATCAGAGAGTTAAAGTTATCAAAAAAAGTTAAATTAATTAATTTTCTTTCTAATCCATTTCCAATAATTAAAGAATCTAATCTATTTATTCTTTCATCAAAATATGAGGGTTTGCCCAACGTATTGCTTGAAAGTCTTGTATTAAAAAAGTTCATTATTTCTAGTAACTGTAGAACAGGTCCAAATGAGATACTTTCAAATGGCAAAGGTGGACTACTATTTAAAGTTGGTGATGAAAATGATTTAGCAAAAAAAATACTTTTTTTTATAAAAAATAAAAAAATTTGTAATCAAAAATTAAATTATGCGAGACAAAAATTATTTAGATTTGACTACAATAAAAATCTTGGTGAATATTTAAAATTAGTTCAAAGATTTATTTAATGATTGTTTAAAATTTCTTTTAATTTTAAAAAATGTCTAAATTTAGTATATTTTTTTACATTTTTTTTTGTCAGTAGTTTTTTATCATTTAAATCCTCTAAATTAATAAAATCTTTAAAACTTTCTGCCAGTTGTCCCGCACTGTTATTTTTAAATAGTAATCCGCTTTTTCCATAATTTAAAAATTCCTTTGGACCGTTTGGGCAATTACTTGCAATAATAAACAAATTTGATAATGCTGCTTCAACCATTACAAAACCAACCTCTTCCCATAATGAAGAAAGCACAAATACATCACCTTTTTTAAAATATTTATAAACATTTTTTTTATGACCAAGTAAAAATATTCTATTACTTAAATTTTTTTGTTTAATTTTTTTTTCTAATTCAGTTTTTTTTTCTCCATCTCCAAGAACTATCAAGTTGTAATCATTATTATTTTCACAAAATAAAGAAAATTCATCTATTAAATAATTAAAATTTTTCTGTTTTGTTAACCTTCCAGCAGCAAAAATTAATCTTTTGTTTTCATATTTATCAAATTTTTCTATTTTTTCATTTTTTTTTTTAATGAAGTTTTTTATATCAATGATTGCGTCAGGTAAAAAATATAATTGGTTTTTATCAAAAATATCCATACTTATTAGTTTTGATTTTAGTTCTTCTGTTGGGCATGTAACAAATGAAATTTTTTTTGAAATTGATTTCCAAAAACTTTTTCTAAAATAGTTTAATTTAGGCATACCTGAAATTCTTAAAATGAATTTTGTATTCATTTTTACTATGTTCATTATTGTTAAAGGTAGTGATGTTATTAGATGTGCAATAAAATAATCTGGCTTATTCCTAGTAATTACTTTTAATAAAGGAAAAAAACACATTAGATAAATTATCAAATATGAAAATCTACTTTGTAAATATCCCTGTTTTGGTAAATATTTAAAAAAATTAAGTCTTAAATTTATTATCTGAACTTTATATCTTGATAAAAAATCAAGATAATCATTCCATTCTCCACAAGCATTAATTAAATACACATCAAAAATATCATCACCATATTTCATATTTGCAATTAATGAATTTAATGTTGAATTGACTGTTCCGACAGGATTTAAACAAGGAGACCAATAAAAAATTTTCTTTTTATTATTCTTTTGCATTTTTTAAATTTTTTTCAAATATTTTTTTGCCCAAATTACTAAGTTATTTATTCCCGTATCTAAACTGGTAAAATTTTTAAAATTTGTAACTTTTTTGATTTCAGTATTTGATCCATGAGTTTTAAGCACTTCAATTGATAATCTTTTTTGATGTTTAATTTTGGGTTTTCCATATAAATCATTAATTTTATTCAAAATTTTTTTTACACTCTCTGGCCTATTGGAGCAAATATTAAAAATCTGATTTATCTTTTTAGTTTTTAAAAAAATTAATTTAATTACAATTTTGATTACATCGTCAATGTAAGTAAAATCTCTATAATGATTTCCTTTATTATTTAATAAAAATTTTTTATTCCTATATTTGGCTAACATGTATTTCATCATGAGCATATCTGGACGACCCCATTCTCCATATACTGTAAAAAATCTCATACCAATTAAATTTAACCCATAGTATTCTTTGTAAATCTCTGCAATTTCTTCATTATTTTTTTTAGATAAAGAGTAAATATTTTTTGGATTTAAATCTATATTCTCTTTCAAAGGAAATTTTTTTTGCTCTCCATATACTGAACTTGAAGACGCATATAAAACTTTTTTTATCCTGTAAATTCTTGATAATTCTAAAATATTAAAAAACCCCAGCATATTAGAATAAAAGTATTCCCTTGGGTTTTCTACTGAATATCTTACGCCTGCTTGTGCGGCCAGGTTAACAATAAGATCAAATTTATTTTTTTTAAAAATTACCCTCAATTTTTGATTATTTGAAATATCTATTTTTTTAAATTCAAATCGTCTATATTTTGTTAATTTTTTAAGCCTGATCTTTTTAAGTTTTACAGAATAATATGAGTTTAAATTATCAATACCAATTATACTAACATTACTATTTTTTAATAACTCATTGCATAAATGATATCCGATAAATCCTGCGCAGCCTGTTACTAAAATTTTCATTTAATTAATTTATTAAAATGTTTTAAAAATTTGAATAAAGCAATAATAGCTAAAATTATTAAGTTTTGACCATTATTATATCTAATTAACAATTCCTCAATAAATAATTTTCTATAATGGATTTTACTTGAAAAACCACCTCTTCTAAAAATACCCACAACTTCATTTTTTTTTGTTGCCATTCCATCCATTTTTTCTTTTACAATCATTCTGTAGAAAAAATCGTAATCAGCATGATACTTGTAATTTGTATTATATAGGCCAATTTTTTTTGCCGAATTTGTCTTTATAAAAAAACCAGTTGAATGACTTGAATAAAATCCCCAAGAAAATTTGATTTTTTTTGGTCTATATCCATGTAATATTCCCCAATGTTTTTTGACACTTCCAAAAAAAAAATCTTTTTTTGGATTATTAAAAATATATTTTGAAATAATCTTAAAAGCATTTTTTGTATAGACGTCATCAGAATTAATTATGCCAATATATTTTCCATTAGATAGTTGCATACCTTTATTAAAGGCATAATAAAGACCTTTATCTTTTTGGCTAACCCAATAAGAAATTTTGTTTGAATATTTTTTAATTATATTAATTGTATTATCGGTTGAACCACCATCAATAACTATATATTCATAATCTTTGAATTTTTGAGAAAGAATACTTCTAATAGTCTGTGCTAGGTATTTTTCTTGATTTAATACAACTGTTATAATTGATAAAAGAGGTTTTTGATTATTCTTTTTTTTTAATCGTAGACCTCCTTCTAAATCATTTTTTTTTAAATTTAGCTTTTTTAAAGATCTAAAATTCTTCATTAATATTATTTATTTAAAAAAATTTTTCTTATAAGATTTTTTAAAGAAAGAGTTCTTGAAAATATTTTTTTTGGATAATTTAAGGAAGCCTCAGAACATTTCTGTATTTTTGCTAAGCCACTTTCATTAAATGAAAAATAGACTTTTAGTGTTTCACTATTTGCATTAAGGATTTCAAGAATTTTTAAAAAAGTTTCTTTGTTATTTATTTCACAATTAAAACTATTTCTTTTTTTGCCTTTTATATACGGTAAGTGCGAAATATCATCAACAACATACAGTCCATTTATTTTTAATTTTTTAAAATAATAATAAAAAATTTTTTCCATATGTTTTGCATCATGAAAAGAGTCAAAATATATTAAATCAAATTTTTCGGGAATTTTTTTCTCTATAAATTCAAAATTATCATCTCTACATTTTAAAAATGTCCATTTTTCACTTGATGAAATATTTGAATAATCATCTATATCTACTGAATAAAGATGTCCTCCATTTTTTTCAATATGGCTGATAAATCTTTTTGTAGATTCTCCAAATCTAACCCCAAACTCTAAAATATTGAGATTTTTTGAAAATTGAATATCTTTAAAAATAAATTCTTCTAATTTTTCCTCATATTTTGACATAATTGTAAATAAATTATTATATATATACTTAATTGTTTATTACAAAATAAAAACTTTAAAATCGAATTAAATTTGAAATTAATTGAAAAAATAGCGAGCAATAAAATTTTTAAAGATAAGCCAATTGTGCTTATGCATATTGGTTCAGCAGGTTCAAACTTTAATAAATGGAATAAAATATCCAAAAACTCTATATTAATTTCTGTAGATGGGAACAAATCCTCAATTCAAACAAAAAAAAAATTTCTTAAAGTAATAGATGAAAATGTTATCATTTCTAATAAAAGTGGTAGAGCAAAATTTTTTGTTACCAAAGATCCAGATTGTTCAAGCCTGCTAGAGCCAAATGAAAAGGTTTACAAAAATTGGTATTTAGCTCATAGATTTAAAATTCAAAAAAAAATTAATGTTAATGTTATTGAAATAAATAACTTTCTTAAAAGTAAAAAAATAAAATATATAGATTGGTTGGTAATTGATATTCAAGGTATTGATTTAAAAGTAATAAAAAAATTAAAATACGACATTAAAAAAGAAATTTCTATATTAGATATAGAGCCAGGTTTTGATTTTTTTTATAAAAAAGCTGATACTATTAGTGAAGTATTTGATTATATGCAAAAATTTTATATTTTTTCTGATATGACCTTTGGATATAATTTTATGGTAAAGAATAAAAATTTAAAATTTTTAGAAAAAAAACTTCTGTTTCACACAAATAAACCATCAAAGATCTACTCAAATATCAATTTTGTAAATAAGATTAATAATAAACGAACATTGCTTTTAAAATTAATCTACTTACTTGGTGAAAACAAAATCTTTGAGGCTCGTGATTTAATTAATGATAATATTAATAAAGACAAATTCCTTTTTGAACTGAGACAATCTGTCAATAATCTATTAATATTCTATAAGCTTAAATTTATTTTATTATTACCTTTTTATTTCATCAAAAAATTTTTTAAAAATTAAATGTCTTTAAATATTCTTCATGTTAACTACTATGATAGTAAAGGTGGTGCATCAATTGCTGTAGAAAGAATTCACGAATCTCTAAAGCTTTTAGGCATTAATTCTAAAATTCTGGTTGCTGAAAAATTATCAAATAATTCAGATGTTTTTGGTCCCTCCTCAACAATAGAAGAAATTAAATGGAAATTATTTAAATCCTTAAATCGAAAAATAGAAATTTTACAAAAAAAAAAAAAATATGACTCAAATTCTTTCAATTTTTTGCCAAACAACTTTGTTGATAAGATCAATAATCTTGATTGTGATATTGTAAATCTACATTGGATCGGTAACAATTTAATCCCAATAAAAAAAATATCCAAAATTAAAAAACCTATTGTTTGGACACTTCATGATATGTGGGCATATACCGGCTCTGAACATTATTCTCAAAATGAAAGATTCATAACTGGTTACAATAAAACTAACAGACCTGAAGATTTAAAGGGTTTAGATGTTGAAAAATATTGTTGGAATTTAAAAAGAAAATATTATCCACAAAAAATGACTATTGTCCCTACCAGCAAATGGCAGTTGGAAAATCTTAAAAAAAGCTATCTTTTGAAGAATCATCAAATTCAAAAAATTCCTCTTCCTATAGATTTTAATTTTTGGAAACGATTTGATAAAAAGTTATCTAGAAAATTACTCAATTTACCTCAGGATAAAAAGATCATACTTATTGGTTCTGAAAATTTAAGTCATAAAAGAAAAGGATCTAATTATCTTAATCAAATCTTTAAAAGTTTAGATAACAAAGAAATCCTTATACTTTCTTTTGGAAATAATAATCAAACTTTTCAAAACTTAGATTTAACCAACCATGTATCATTAAAAGAAATTAAATCTGATACCTCTGATCTTAAAATTGCCTATTCTGCTTCTGATTTATTTATTGCCCCAAGTATTCAAGAGTCTTTCGGTCAAACTGTTTTAGAGGCCTCTAGCTGCTGTTTGCCATCAGTTTGTTTCGAAAACAATGGAATTTCTGAAATTATAGATCACAAAATTAATGGCTTTATAGCAAAAGAAAATGATTTAAATGATTTCATTAAAGGAGTCGACTGGTGTTTAAAAAATTTAAATGAAAATTCAATGGAAGATAATTTAAAAAATTTAAACAAAAAATTCTCTTACAATAAAATAGGTAGTGATTATAAAATATTATATGAAAAAATATTATCAGATATTTAACTCAAAATTTTATTGTATAATTCAACATATTGGTCAGCAATCAATTTTGGATTAAATTGAAGGATTTTTTTTCTAATATTTTCTCTATTCAAAATATTTTCTTTAGATATCAGCCATTCTATACCCTTTATTAATTTTTCAGGATCTTCTTTATCAACGATAAACCCGTTAACCTTGTGATCTATAATTTCGGAAATACTTGTATTATCAAAACAAATAACTGGAATATTACATGCCATTGCTTCAGCCCAAGTTTTGCCAAATGCTTCTTGTAAAGATAAGGCTAAAAAAATATCTGCACTACAATAAATTTTGTTCAAAATTTGCTTATCATCAATGAAACCAATAGATTTGTACTCAATACCGATTTTATCTAGAATTTTATTGGACCAAAAATTTCCATATATTAACAAATAAAATTTTGATTTATCAATTTTTTTTAAAGTTTCTGTGAGAATTTCCCATCCCTTTCTTTTAGACTGTGGGTTTTGAGCTCCAAATAATAATATTTTTTTTTTGGTAAATATCTTTAAAGATGATTTGGCTTCACTCTTTTTGATTAATTTAAAATCATCTAGATTTATATTATTATAAATTGTTTTTATTTTATGATCTTTAAGAACATCACTTTTTTCTGCAGCTTTTTTTAACCAATTACTAATTGCCACAAAGTGAATATTTGGAACATAAAATTTCTTTTTTAAATCTTTAATTTTTTTTGATAAATAACCTTTTTCATATTCCTCAAAATCCATTAGATAATGAGATCCACCCGTGAAAGGCCACATATCTCTCATTGTCCAAACAATTGGTTTGTTTATTTTTGAGATAGATTTTATATTTATAAAACCCTGATTTAACCAATGTATGTGAATTATATCTGCTTCTTTA
>MDTG01311674.1_pt1 | contig 11212 bp, 12 predicted proteins | sample 811421 | NCBI WGS metagenome assembly MDTG01 (sample SAMN05326645, study PRJNA326480) | marine metagenome | isolation source: seawater | place: Pacific Ocean: South East | collected 2011
AAGGAATAAGATCAAAAGAGTTTATTGAGTGGTTTGAAAGAGAGATATATGGAGAAGATGCGGCTTTTTTAGAAGGCTATCAAGAAGATGTTATACCGAACGTTAGAAGGAAATAATAAGTATAAGGAACAATTTTTCTTATATACTGAGACGTTTTTATAGAATTTTTGGGATTAATGCCTTATAAGCGATCCGATGAAAAGAAAATCAATTATTGATATTAGAGAACAAAAAGGAAAAGAGCCTATAGTTTGTTTAACTGCTTACACGGCGCCAATTGCTCGAGCGATAGACAAATATGTCGATGTTTTACTTGTTGGAGATTCTCTTGGAATGGTTCTTTATGACTATGAAAATACATTGCCAGTTACTCTCGATCAAATGATAGAACATTCAAAATCTGTAGTAGGAGCATCTGAAAATGCATGTGTTATTGTTGATATGCCTTTTGGGACATACGAAGAGTCAATAAATCTAGCCTTTAATAATGCCGCACGCATAATGAAAGAAACACACTGTGATGGCGTTAAACTTGAAGGAGGTCAAAATATGTTTGAAACTGTCAAATATTTGACTGACCGATCGATTCCAGTTATGGGTCATATAGGCTTACAGCCTCAAAGTGTAGTTATAGATGGTGGCTACAAAATAAAAGGGAAAAATAAATTTGATTGGAGTAAGTATATTGATGATGCTAAAGCCTTAGAAGATGCTGGTGCTTTTTCAATGGTCCTAGAAGGGATGGCGGAACCGTTAGCAAAAGTAATAACATCTCAAATATCCATTCCAACAATAGGCATTGGCGCTTCACCTAGTTGTGATGGTCAAATATTGGTAACAGAAGATATGATTGGACTTACTAATATTACTCCGAAATTTGTTAAGGAATATATTAATATTGGCAAACTAATTGAAGAAGCAGCAAATTCATATAGTAACGAAGTAAGAAATAAAGAATTCCCTACTAAGAATCATACATATTCCATGAATCCAACTATTATTAAGTCAAACAAGAGTAATTAATGTCAGATATACTAAGACAAGTTGATGAAGATCTCAGAAAAGACAGATTATTAAGGATCTGGAAATTATATAGAGTTTATATTGTTGGCTTCGTTTTGATTGCTTTGATTTCTTTAGCCAGTTATGAATATTATCTATTCAATACAAAGTCAAAAAATGAGATGATTGTTCAAGAATATATAAGTGCAATAAACTCAACCGATAAAAATGCTGCGATAAGTCAATTAATTGAGCTAGATGAAAGTAGCAATGCATACATTAAAGGTTTAGCAAAACTTAAAAGGGCAGAGCTCTATTTTGCGGCAGAAAAAAGAGACGTGGCCTTAGAGCTTTTAGAATCTATTTCTAGAGACGAATCTTTAAATGAAATCATAAGAGATTTAGCTTTATACAAATATCTTATGCTTCAGTTGGATATTTTAGATAAGGATTTGTACATTCAAATTATAGACTCAAAACACTTGGAAGGTAGTAAATTTAAGTATCATTTTAAAGAATTAAAGGCTTTGAAATTACTAATTAATGGTAATCAAAATGATAGTATAGAATTGTTTAATTCTATTATTGATAATGAAGATTCCCCAATTGATTTGAAGAAAAGATCAGAAAAATTCAAAAAAACATTACAATGATGAAAAATAATATAAATATTATTCTTGTTATTATTTTTCTTGCCTTAAGCAGTTGTTCTGATAAGTCAATTGATGAAGATCCTCAAAATACAAGATTTTCGGTATTAAAGTACGATGCAGAAATATCTGAAACTCTTACGCTAGATTTATCTGAAATAGAACTAGGTGCTCCAAAAGAAATATTTTATTGGTCTAAGGACTTTCAAAATCCTCAAAATAATATTGCTCATATTTTCACAAGCGCAAATTTTAGCGAAAAGAAAAAAATTATTTCTGGGAAAAATAAACCTCTAAATCTAATTCAGCCTGTATTTTTTGAAGATAATTTATGTCACTTTATTAATGACGGATTTATCGAATGTATAAATACTGAGACTAGTGAAACTTATTTTTCAATCGATATCAAAAGAGATGAAGTAAAAAAATATGAATTTATCAGAGGAGGAATTTCATATTTTGATGGAACAATCATTTTTGTAGATGGATATGGTCAAATAATTGCTCTTAATTCAAATTCAGGAGATATAATTTGGCAAAAATCTATACCTTTCCCAATTTTATCAACTCCTTTAATATATAGAGGCATTGTATATTTTATTTCTGCAGATAATCGTTTATTTGCGGTTGACTTTGATACAGGTGATACGCTGTGGTCATTTCAAACTATAGTAGAATCAAAGAAAAGTATATACACAGCTTCTGCAGTTGCATTTGAGAATATTATTTTAGCACCTTTTAGTAATGGAGAACTAATAGCATTTAAATATGACGATGGAAGACCTTTATGGTCAGACATTACTTCAAAAGTTTCTCTCTTAAGTAATTTTGATATTAAAGACATTAGTGCTAATCCTGTAATAGCTTCAAATAATATCTATACATTAAATACAAATGGAAAATTTCTTTCTATCAATCTCATCAACGGCACTAGAAATTGGGTTGCAGATATTTCTGGAAAAAATACCCCAATTATATCAGGCAATCAAATTTATTTAGTTAGTGATGATTCAAAATTAATTTGTTTAAATAAGATGACAGGAGAAATTTACTGGATTACTCAATTAGAGAAACACAAAAAAGGTGAGAATTATAAAAATTTAAATCTATGGCTCGGACCCTATGCTTTAAACAATGATTTATATTTAATCTCATATTTTGGTGAATTATTAAAAGTAAACCCAAAAGATGGAAAAATATTAGATTCAAAAAATTTAGGCATTACTGGAATTATGGTAGAACCAATGATCTTATCTGATGAGATTTATATTATGGATATAGATTCAAATGTGTATAAATTCAAATAGAAAAAAAATTAACTTTGTCATTATTGGCAAACCCAACTCAGGAAAATCTACTCTATTTAATAAATTGTTAAAAAAAGAGATTTCTCCAACAGGAGAAACTTACGGACTAACAAAGGAGATGTTTGTTAAAAATTTTACTTTTAATAATATAGATTTTATTATTCACGATACCCCTGGATTAAGAAGAAAAAACAAAGTTTTAAATAAAGATGAAGAGTCAAGAAATAAAAAAGTTGTTCAGTTATTAGCAATAATTGACATTGCTATTCTCCTGATAGATTCTACAGAAAGCATAACAAAGCAAGATTTAAAAATTGCTGATACCATAATGAGAAGGAAAAAGTTATTATTTTTTGTTTTTAATAAAATAGATCTTTTGGAGGACAAAAAGAAATTCAAGAAGAATATAAGTGATTTTTTAAGTTTTAGGTACAGTCAATCAAGGGAGGTTAATGCTGCTTTCATTTCTGCTTTATCTGGTAAAAATATCCTAGACCTTATGAATGAAATGATTAAGAAAAATGATTTATGTTCATTTAAAATAAAAAAAACTCATTTAAATAACTTTATTAAGAAAATTGCAAAAGACTCAAAATTACCAAAAATTAAGAATATTCAAATAAAACCTAAATATATTGTTCAAATAGAATCGAATATTCCAATATTTAAAATATTCATTAATAGTAAGAAAAAAGCTCCTAACTTATTTATTAAATATTTTGACAATGAGTTTAGAAAGTATTTTTCCCTTAATGGGATTCCCATAAATATGAGATTTATAAGTTCTGATAATCCCTATGTAGATTAAATGTTTATTATCGTTCCTGTTTCTTGAAAATCCTTACTTGTCATTTCAATTATTTTTTTAGCAACAGTATTTGTTGACAGAAGAATACTTTTATTTTCTCCTGGCATTATTTTATCTCTAAATTTGGTATTAACTGATTTGGGGCATAGAATGTTTGCTTTGATGTTAGTCTTTCTATTTTCATTAGCATAAATAATAAAAAGTTCATTTAAAGCATTCATAATTGGTTGATAAATACCCCAGTATTGATTTCCATTATTTTGATTAGAGGAAAGAACTGCTAATCTTCCATTTTTAGAATTTTTTAATAAATGGTGAAAAGATTTAATAAGTCTTAAATTTGATAATAAATTTGTTTCAATAATTTTTTTAAAATGTTCTTCATTGATTGAATCAACTGGTGAAAGGTGATCAACTATACCTGCACATGAAACAATAATATCGACCTTATTATCTTTTTCAGCTACTTTTTTTGCTAAGTTATGAAGAACGGAATCTTTTGTTATATCAAGAGGAACAATTGTACACTCGCAACCATTATTAACTATCTTATCATTTATTGCTTCAAGATTTTTTATATTCCTACCAATTATGTAAATATGATGAGACATTTTAGATAATTGAATAGCTGCTTCAGCTCCAATTCCAGAGGATGCACCTGTTACTAGACTTACAGTTTTGTCCAAATTATGCTCCAAGTTCTTTAATTTGATCTATTCTTTTAGGTATGATGTTAATTAATTCATCTCCATATTCAACGACATTGAAAAATGATCCGTTTTTAAGATAATTTGGCCAATTTCTTGAATTAAGGTTTGAATCAATAAATGAGAATAGCAAAACAATAATAACATATCCCCTTAATAAACCGAATAACCCCCCCAAAGACAAGTCAACGAAAGCAGATCTTTTTGGTTGAATAATTCCTATAATAACTCTGTTTATTGATGATATTAGTATATATGAAACTACAAGAGCCGAAAAAAAAATTGAAATTTCAGCGATAGTTTGATTTGGGATGTATTGATCAAATATAGGTCTTAGGTAAGAAAATATATTCTTAATTATATAGATAATTAATATCCATTTTATTAAATTAAATAAGCTTTTTATTAACCCATTTTTTATTGCAAAAAATATCGAGATTATACAAATAATGATAAAAAAAATATCAAATACATTTATAAAATCTGAAATATCAATTCTGTTCATTCTTCAATTATGTTTTTTTAAATTTTAAAAGAATTGGAAGTAAAGTTAAACTTCCTATTAAAGCAATAAACATTGCAAGTGCAGTAAAAATACCAAAATAGATCGTAGGGAAGAAATTAGAAAAAACTAGAATCGAAAATCCAACTATAACAGTGAGAGATGTATTCTGTATGGCTCTTCCAACAGAGTTTTGGCAAAGTTTAATTGTTTTGAGATGATCATTTGTTTCTGAGAAGTATTCTTGGTATCGGTAGACATAGTGAATGCAATTATCTACTGCTATACCTATTGTTATAGCAGCTATGGTAATAGTCATTAGATCAAGGGGTATGCTAAGTAAGCCCATAATCCCAAGAATTGCAAAGCAAGCAATTATATTTGGGGCTATTGTTATGGAAGCAATTTTGAAAGATCTAAAAAGAATTAAAAGCATTATAAATATCCCTGACATTACTATTGCTAGAGATTTTATTTGTGAGTCGAACAGGCTTTGCAACATATTGTTATAAAGTATCAATACCCCAGAAACTGATATATTTAAATCATTATAGTTTTCTTTAAGGTGAGTATTTAATTCATTAATAAATTCATTTCTTCTTAGGTTATTATGCGTGTCAATAATCCGCATGGTAATTCTTGCTTGGTTTTGATCAATGGAAACATAAGGGCTTAAAATTTGTTCCTTTAATTCATCTGGTAGTTTTTTGTATAGAACGGCAAGTTCCAATGTATCAAATTCTTTACCTTTATTTAGTTTTTCTGCAGCACGTATTAATGAAGCAAGTGAGAGAACTTTTCCAGAGTATTCATACCCTTCTAGGTGGTCATGTATATTTTTAATTGTATTCATTTTTTCTTGATTAAACCAATAGTCTGCTGGATCATATTCTATTCCAAAATCTAGAAAGTCCTCTTCCTCTTGAACTGCAGTTTCTTCAAATTGAATAATAATATCTAATGGTGTTGTGCCACCTAATTTTTCATCAATTAGCTTCATCCCTTTATAAATTTCAGTATCTTTCTTAAAATAGTCTACAAAGCTATTCTCAACTTTTAATGTTGTGGTTCCATATATTCCTATGAGTAAAATAAGAGAAAATATTATGATTGTAAGTTTAGAAAATTTTGAAGTTGCAATTAGAAATATATTTTTATTATTTTGATTATCATTAAATTTTAATTTTTTTAAACTAAATTTTGAAATTATAGCTGGTAAAAATGTAAAGCTAGTCAAATATGTTATTGTAAGTCCTACACACATCATTAATCCAAAATCCATTACTGGTTTTATTTCACTAGTGTATAATGTAGCAAAGGCAAAGATTGTAGTTAATGCTGAAAATAAACATGGCTTATACATTTTTTCTATACATTTGATAAGTATTTCTAATCTTTTTAAATCAGAATAATCATTCAAAAATTGTCTATATCTAACAACTATATGAACTGTCATTGATAGAGATAATATCATCATAAGCATTATAAAATTTGAAGAAATTACTGTTACTTTCCAATTTAATAAAGATACCGCACCAACCATTATTATTAAACAATAGGTACAGTTAGCAATAGAAACCAACATCCATGTAAAGTTTCTAAAGATAAGGTAAAGGATTATTAAAATAAATATTAGAGCCCCAAATCCAAAAACAAGAATATCATTTTTTACAAAACTGATAGTATCATCAGCTATCATCGACACCCCCCCTAAATGCATTTCTATATTAGAACTTTTATAATTATTTATAATATTTCTGATTTCAATAATGTTTAGATGTCGTTCCGTATCAATTAATTTTTTTAATTCTTGATACTTATTTTCGATAATTAATTTCTTTTTATTTTCAAAAGAATTTAGATTTTCTTTATTTTTTAATTTGTCCCTTTCATTTATTAAATTCTCGTAATTATTATTTCTTTTAAAATAAATAATGATACCAGTCGTGGTAGCATCTTCACTCAGAATAAGATTTTTAAATATCGGACTATCTAAAATTTCCTTTTCAGCATCTTCTAAATTGATATTTGATGAATCAATTGTTAAAATTTCATTTACAAGATCAGATAGACCTTGATTATTTATTGATAATAAAGGCACATCAAGTATTGATTGCACTGAGTCAACCCAATCTAGTTCTTTAATTTCAGAAGTTATAGTTTTTATAAAACTAATGTTACTTTTAGTAACTATTCTATCTTTATTAGTTAAAGTTAATATTAAGAAATCCTTTGATGAGTAGGTATTAATAATTTCTCTATATTTTTTTAAATCCTTGTCATCATCAAGTATTAAGGTGTCTGATGACGCATCTAATTCAAAATTTCTTAAGTTTGTAGCAAATATAATGAAGATACATAAAAGTATTAATAAAAATATGTTTAAGTGCTTAGTAAGAAGGTTTAAATAGAACGTGTGCATCATTCATGCAATATATCTTCTTTGATATCGATTGCCTAGACTAGTTAATATTTCATAAGGTATGGTTTTGATAATTTTTGATAAGTAATCTATGTTATTTTTTGAATTAATGAGTTCAATATAGTCCTTTTCTGAAATCTTGTTATTTATAAATTTCGTCAGATCTATCGTGATGAGATCCATCGAGACTCTTCCAACTATTCTTACTTTTTTATTTTTATAGTACAGTTCAAGTTGGTTAGAAAATAATCTGTTAAATCCATCTCCATAACCAATAGGGATTGTTCCAATTAACATTCTTTTTTTTGCTTTAAAAGTAGAACCATATCCTATCGTTTCACCTTTATTTATAATTCTTTTTTGAATTATTTTTGCTTTGAGAGAGACGACATGACTGTAATTATTTTTTTTGTCTAAACTGCAATTCCCTCCATAGATGGAGATACCTGGTCTGACTAGATCAAAATGATATTTTTTTCCAAGTAATATTCCAGCAGAATTAGATAAACTCAATTTAGTATTAGGAAAATGACTCGAAATTTTTTTAAACTTATTTAATTGTTTAGTATTTTTTGAATTTTTTGAATTATCTGCACATGCTAAATGACTCATTATAAGGCTTAAGTGACTATTTTTAATTAACAATTCCTTCTTTTTTAATAGAATCGTTGTTTGTTCTTTGTCTAGGCCTAGTCTCGACATTCCAGTGTCAAAATGAAGTGCAATTTTTAGAGGATTCTTCTTATTTGATGAAAATGATTCTGCTTTTTTTAATTGAATTAAGTTGTTTATAACAGGAATAATATTTTTTTTGTAAAATATCTCAACACTATTTTCATTTAATCCATTTAAGACATAAATTGAAATTCTTTTGTTTATACTTCTGAGATATATTGCTTCAGTTAAAGTTGCAACGAAAAAGGTGTTACACTTATTTTTGATAAGAGATTTTGCTATTGCTTTTATTCCAAGTCCATAAGCATTAGCTTTGACAGTAGCTGCTACATTACAATTTTTAGCTACCTTACTTCTAATTTTTTTATAATTTTTTATTACTGATCCTATTTTAATATCTAGGAAGGTATTTTGATCAGCATTTTTTTTTATTTCATTACTGAAAATTGCCATAATGAAATTAATCGTAATGACTCGATTGGTCGTTACTTATAAAATTACCAAATCTTGTAAATTTACTTTCAAAGCTAAGTTTTATATTTCCTGTAGGGCCATGTCTTTGCTTACTAATTAAAAGATCAGCCTGTCCATGAATCTCTTCCATTTTTTGTTGCCATTCAATGAAATCTGCTGAGCCAGGAGTAGGAGCTGTTTTTTCTAGATAGTATTCTTCACGAAATATAAACATTACAACATCAGAGTCTTGTTCGATTGATCCAGATTCTCTAAGATCAGAAAGTTGAGGTTTCTTATCTTCTCTTTGTTCTACTTGTCGGGAAAGTTGAGATAATGCTATTATTGGAATGTTCATTTCCTTAGCTAGTGCCTTTAAGCCTTGGGTAATTTCTGAGATTTCAAGTACTCTCGATTCATTTCTAGAATATTTTGCCGGCCTTAATAATTGCAAGTAGTCTACAACAATCAATCCTAGCCCATGCTTTCTTTTTAATCTTCTTGCGCGTGATGATAACGTTGCAATATTGATTGCTGGAGTGTCATCAATAAATAAAGGTATTTCTAAAATTTTTTTTGAAACATTAACTAATGAATCAACATCATTTTCTGATAAATTTCCTTTTCTTATTTCATTTGAACTTATTTTAGACTGTTCAGAAAGTATTCTTGTAGCTAATTGTTCTGAAGACATTTCTAAAGAAAAGAAAAGAACACTCGAATCTTTATCATCTTTGTTATGAGCATTTTTTGCTACATTAAATGCAATATTTGTTGCTAATGAAGTTTTACCCATGGAAGGTCTCCCAGCAATAATTAATAAATCAGATGGATGGAGACCTCCTAACTTTTGGTCTAAATCCCTAAAATCAGTAGATATTCCTACGACACTTGAATCATTTTCAAATGCCTTGTGCATTAATTCTACTGCTTCTTCAATTGAAGATTTAAATGTTTGCACATTGTGTGCTTGTGTTCCTTTTTCAGAAATTTGATAAAGGTCTTTTTCTGCTTCTTCTATTAGATCGGATGGATTTATATCCATATCACTTTCAATCGCTGAAAATGAAAGTTTTCCTCCCAAATCATATAAGCTTCTTCTTACTGCTAGATCATATATAATTTGAGCATAATTTTTTGCGTAGTCTAAAGATACTGCAGCATTAGCTAATCTAGCTAAATAATTAGAGCCACCAATTTCTTCTAAGTTCTTCTCAATCTCAAAATAGTTTTTTAGAGTTATAGGAGTTGCAAGCTGACCTTTTGCGACTATTTTATTAATTACCTCATATATTTTTTTGTGAATATCTTCAAAGAAATGTTCTGTTTCAATAATTTCAGATATATCAAAAAGAATATCATTATTTAATAGTATTGCTCCTAATAGACCTTGCTCTGCCTCAATATTATGCGGCATTTCTTTTGTACTTGCTTTACTTGAGTTGATCTGAACAGTTGTAGACATTAATTCGCATATTAAAGCTTTGTTAATAAGCAAAGCTAGTAAATATATATAAAAGATATTAACAGAGATTGATAATTGTTAATATTTTTTTATTAAAGATAATAATTTGATTTATATTATTGACTTAAATTATTGATTTAAAAGGCGTGTAAAATTTACGATTTTCTACTTACAGTAATCTTTATCTGAGATTTAATATCTTCATAATGCCTTATAACAACATCAAATTCACCAATAGATTTTATAGGATTTAAGATCAGCATGTCTGATTTTATTTTAACTCCTTTAGAAGAGCTTATGCTATCAATAATTTGTTTTTGAGTGATAGTTCCGTAAAGAGCTCCTTGGTCATTAGCTTCACTGAGTATATTGACATTAATTCCATCAATTTTTGATTTAATCGCTTCAGCATCATCTAATTTTTTTTGATTGTTAGCATTGATTTCAGCCATTCTTCCATCAAGCTCATCTTTATTTTTTTTATTAGCAACGATTGCTTTTTTTGCAGGGATTAGAAAATTATTCGCGTAACCATCTTTTACAGTAACTACATCTCCTGCCTTACCTAGCTTGTTTAATGATTCAAGTAGTATTATTTGCATGATTATTTGCTTGAATAAGGTAATAGCGCAAGATAGCGAGCTCTTTTTATTGCAATTGATAGTTCTTTTTGTTTTTTCATTTTTATATAACTAATACGTCTTGGAGTAATTTTTCCTTTTTCAGATAGGAACTTTCTTAGGGGCCCAACATTTTTGTAATTAAAATTTTTATTTGAATCTTCTCTAGGCATCATTCTTTTTCCTTCACCATGGGAGATGGAGTTTTTTCGAATTCTTTTACTTTTACTGATAAGTAACGAATAATATTTTCATTAAGATTTAACTTAGAATTCATTTCTTCAATTTTTCCATTAGGCATATCAATATTCATGTATTGGTAGAAAGCTTTTTTATTATTTTTGATTGGATAAGAGAGATTCTTTAATCCCCAATTTTCCTTATATACAATCGTTCCTTCTAATTCTTTTATTGTTTTCTCATGATTACTTATTGCTGATTCTAGATCAGTGCTACTAAGATCTTGTCTAAGCATAAAAACGTGTTCAAAAAGGGCCATAAGAAATAGTTGTATTTATTATTAAAAAAGGAATAAATATTCTATTATTTATATTAAAGCAAGAGTTCTTTTATAATGAAAATATCATTAATTTTTCCAGGT
>MDTG01373520.1_pt1 | contig 11212 bp, 3 predicted proteins | sample 811421 | NCBI WGS metagenome assembly MDTG01 (sample SAMN05326645, study PRJNA326480) | marine metagenome | isolation source: seawater | place: Pacific Ocean: South East | collected 2011
TCACCTTTTTGAAATAACATTTTTGATAAAATTTGATCATATGAAGGCCCACTAATAATAGAATTATTATCCATTAATGGAGTAAATGAACAAGCTGTACTAAAAACCAAATTCAATTGATCTGAAAAGGATTTATTAATAAGAATATGATGGCCAATCTCATTACTAAAATCAACATTATGAAGATTCCTTGATATTAACGTTGAGTTACTTTCTCTAAAAACTATTGGAGGATTTGAATAAACGGAGTAATAATATGGAGTATTATAATTCTTATATTCATATAAAAACCCATATCCATTTATAGAAAAATATGAAGATAAGTACATCTTATAGCCCATATTTCGCTCACCACCTATTTTGTTATGATATATCCAACTCTTTTCAAGATATAATTCTAAATCTTTGATATAAAATGTTGTACCCAAATTATGTTCTAAAATTTTCATATTAAAATCTTGAATTAAACTTGAATTTTGATATCGATACTCTAGATAATCGCCTAAACTATTATCAAAATAATTTTTCATATTACTAATCGTCGTTGAATCGATACTCTGATTATTAAACTGAGATAAATAATGCATATCAAAAAGATCATTCTGATAATTAAATCCAAAAAGTGCAATTTGATTATCTAAAAAAATATTTGGCTCAAGAATAGAAGGAGAAGTTCTTGATGAAAAAGTATTACTTCCAACCATTGAAAATAAATCAATATCATCTCTCAAATAATAGAGAATATTTACACCTCTCAATGCATTGTTATAATCAATAGCTCTATCTTCATATGTATGCATTGATAGACCTGCACCGTATGATTGAAAAATATCTCCTATTTGAAGCTGGAGATTATTATTATAATATTCAAAATAAAAAACATTATATATTTCATCGAAAGTTTTTGTTGGAGAGCCAATAAGAGCAGGATCTTTAAATCGAAACAAACTATACAGATACCAATCATTATAATAGACATTTAAATCTAAATAATTTTCTAAAACATCACTCGCATCTTCTTTTCCATCAAAATATTTCAACTCATAATTTGCACCAAAATCTAATTGAGAAAATAAACATGATGTAAGAATATAAAAGGTAAAAAGAGACTTAATTTTCATCTTTAGAATCGATTAAGGGATTTCTAACTTTTGGCCTAATATTTAAATTTAATGAATCGGGCTGTGATGCTTCAATCAACTGAATAATTTCTTTTTCTAGTTTTACTTCATCTCCAGGATTATAACCTACATATCTAGATACGATATTACCTTCATGGTTTACCATAACTGTATATGGACAACTTGTTCCCTTAAGCTTTCTTTGATACTTGGAACGTGGATCACTTAAAACCTTAAATGAATATTTTTTTGAATCTACAAATGGCTCAACAGAGCTAAGTGCCCTAGAACCATCAGTATTTATACTAATAACCTGGAAACCAGATTCTGAATATTTTTTATTAAACTCATCTAAATATTTCATTTCTTTCTTGCAAGGTTCGCAAGCTAAAAACCAAAAACTAATTAAAGTGGGCTTAGATTCGATTAATTTAGACATACTAACTTTTTTATTATCTAAATCTTTAAGAATGGCATCTGGTAATTTTTCCAAACTAACAACATCTTTAACATCGTCAACACTACCAACATTTTCTTCACTAATACATAATGAAAAAATAACTATAAAAATAAATAAAATTTTAAATCTCATAATCAAAATCCCCCTTACTCATCATCTGAAGCATAAATTTTATTGACAATTGATTCAATTTCTGATTTATGCAAAAACTTAATCGCGACTTTCGAATACTGCTTAATCTCATCAACTGATACTCTAAATTTATATTCTATACTTAGAGATGTCATATCTAAATTTATTTGAATATTATCCTTTCCTGGTGTAATAGAAAATAAAGGATAAAATTGAATAGATGATTCAGCAAATATGCTAGTATTTAAATCATTAATACCCTGAAAATCATCTACATAGATATAATTAGTTCTACCAATATCATCAGAAAGAAATAAAACTGGCACAACTTGATATTTCATAAAACCATATTTTCCAACATCAGAGTTAGATAAAATAAAATCAGATTCAGAAAATTTAATAACTAAATTTCCAATACTATGTGAAGTACTTAGATGAGGTAGAGTTGTTAGCATATCTTCAATTAAACTCTTCTTAATATTATAGATTACTGGGATAGTTAAGTCAACATATTCACTATTAATCTCATCATAATCCATCTTAATTGTTTGAATAACTACATCATAAGGATTTAAAATAATTTTATTAAAATAGGATATTAATCTCTCCGTGTTCTTTTCTCTACTATTTGCAATAAGTTTATCTTTTTGCTTTTCGCTTATATCTTTATAATATCTATCTCCATACTGAGATCCCTCTTTAGATAATTTTTCCCAGGAATAATTAAGCTCAGCCTCTACAGCAAAATTATCAATAGATATAAATAAATCATCTGTAATTGTAGATTCATCAGGTTGATTAGATTGAGATAATAAAAGATCATTATTATTTTCCAAAACATAATCAGTAAAATACAGAGGAAGCAAATTAGTTGAATAATTCATTAGCTCATTTGAAAAACAAATTTCATCAGATACATGACAAAAATAAAAGTCTTTACTCACCTTCAACCATGTTGATAAATCATACAATTCCAAAGAAACTTCTATTTGAGACTGTTCAATAGAAAATCTTCCAAGCAAGAGCAAGGCATTTTCATACTCTGGTTTTTCTACTCCAAGATAGGGTTCAATCTCACCTGCATATTCAACATTAATATTATTATCTAACAAAATAGAATCTTTAATTAAATCTGGCAACCTATGCCTTAGATTATCATATTCTTTATTTTGTGTTGTATTTTCAAATTCTAAAAGAACAAGAGTATTATAATCTGAAGCATAAAACGCAGATATGAAAATGGTTATTATAAAATATATTTTTGGATACTTAAACATCTATTAAAAGATAAAACTTATTTGGGAATTCAACAATGCAATTAATAATTATGTTTTATTTAAGTAAAACTATTTTAGAATGGTCGATAAATTCAGGTGTTTTTAATTGAATAAAATAAACACCACTAGATAAATTTTCAGCTTTATATTTTACTGAATAATTACCTATACTAAACTCATTTGAAATAATATTATCAACTAGTCTTCCTTGAATATCAAAGACACTAAGACTAAATTGAATATTATTTGGAACATAAAAATCAATGGTAGTTATAGGGTTAAATGGATTTGGATAAATAGAATTCAACCCAAAATTATTAGGAATTCCAGGATTACCACTAGATAAAGTACCTATATATGAGATATCATTTGATACCCATGGATTAATATTACCAAATAAAGGTATTTCTTCACCTGTTTGAGTTTTATATAAAATGAAATCCGGAATATCTCCATGCTTACAATATCTATTAGAAAAATAATACTCATCACTCATATAACCCATAACTGCAATATCAGTTATTTGACCATTCCATTCTTTTGATCCTACAACAGCACCATTATTAAATGCAATTATCCAATCACCAATTGAGGCATCAGGAATATTATCGAAATAATAGAAAGCCTGTTCGCTTGATTGAACATATTCAAAACCTTGTAAAACATTATCATTATAATTTATAGATCTGGCAGCTAATGACTCTGAATTTTCTATATTAAAAGTAAATAAAGCATCTTCATAAGACTTAAACCAATAACCTTTTCCTCCTTCTAAATAATCTAAACCAACCCAATTACCATCTAAATAATAAGCAGATTGACCTTCAGCTATGATACCATAAATAATTCCATCTAAAAAATCTGGCAAAACATCATCCAATAGATAAGATCCGCTTGAAGGAAATGAAATTAAATTTGCACCCTCATGTAAAGAATATTCAAATTCATCACCTAGGGGATATCCATCCAATTCTAATACATCTTCTTGATTCATTATAAACCAGTAACCATTGGCAGGATCAATTGATAAAATACTTCCCAACCACTGATTTTCATATAATATTGAAGAACTACCTTCTGTTATAATACCCGTAACACTATTAGATAAAGGAGATATAAAATTTTGAAATTCTAAATTCTCTGGTAAAGCATAAAAGCTAACTAAATTTGCGCCTCCATCTAAGTCAATTGATAGAGGAATAGTGTAATAACAACTTCCATCATCAATTATTACAGAATCATCATAATTCAAAGCATTGGGATCTGTGCAACCACTACAACTTGAATTATCTCCATTGCAAACACCACATTCATCTTGCGCTTCATTAAAATCATCTGGTGAAGAACAATCACCACAATCATCAATTAAAGCATCTCCAAAACATTCTCCTGCACAATCTTGATCTAGATTATTCCCATCACAAATACCACAATCATCAATTACAGCATCACCAAAACATTCACCTAAACAATCCTGGTCTAAATTATTTCCATCACAAACACCACAATCATCAATTACAGCATCACCAAAACATTCACCTAGACAATCTTGATCTAAATTATCTCCATTACAAACACCACAATCATCCTGAGCTGAGTTAAAATCATCAGGTAAGGAGCAATTACCACAATCATCAATTAAAGCATCACCAAAACATACTCCTAAACAATCTTGGTCTAAATTTTCGCCATAACATATACCACAATCATCAATAAAAGCATCTGGATTTGAGTCAAAAGGAACACAATTTCCACAATTATCAATAAACGATTCTCCACCTAACACTTCAGCACAATCAGGAAAAACATTTAAAAAATCAACTACAAATGTTCCATTATTTTCCCAAGCTATATCATTTGATGCGATGGCATTATAAAAACTCTGTTCTGAATAATCATAAATTTTAAATGTTGGGATTTGTCCTTCCGACATATAACCAAATGAATATTCTTCATTATCATCACCCATTACTGGTAAATCGCATATGCCTTCTCCACATAATGAAGTATCCCATTTTCTTGATCCTACGCAAGTATCACCATTAAAAGCAGCAACCCAATCATTCTCATCTAATTCAATATTATCTATTGATACAAATTCAAAAAAGTAAAAAGCTTGTTGAGTTGATTGATTAAACTCAAAAAGGACTGGAGGTAAATCAAAATCAAAAATACATGACCCATCATCAATAGTAGCATTACTATCAAAATTTAAAGCTTCTAAATCAGTACATCCATAACATGAATCATATTCACAAGTTCCATTATCTTCAATTGCAAATTCATCAAAATTACAAGCTAATTGGTCTGTACATCCTTGATTTTGAGTTGATAACAAAGCTATGTCAGAAAAACCAAAGTTTTGCCACTCAACATTTTCAGTAGGAAAAGCATCATAATAAATATTTTCAGATGCATCATAAATTTTAAATTGGGGGATATCTCCTGATAACATATATCCTGAAGTAAATCCATCATTATCTGATCCCATAACACTAATACTACAAATACCGTTTGAACAATCCCCCGTATTCCAAATTTGAGACCCGACACAAATATCACCATTAAAAGCACCTACCCAATCATTATTATTTACAGGAATACCATTTATAGTTACTTCATAAAATAGGTAGCCTGCAGAAACAGTTGAAATATTATAAGTAAACAATTCAGGGACACATACATTATTTTCATTAACATTTGGAAACTGCGGATTTAAAACATAGTTATCTGGACATGTGGGATCACAAAAGCCATTACCATTTAAGTCTGAACCACCACATTCATCACATTCATCTAACTCTGCTAATCCCCCACAATCTCCTGCACAATCAAGAACATTGCCATCACAATCACATTCACCATCGGGTATACCATTTCCTTCACATATACCACATTCATCTATTATAGCGAATCCACCACATTCTCCAGTACAATCAAAAACAGCATTACCACCACATAATCCATAACAATCTAAATCAACCAAACAATTACCGTCACAATCAAAATTTTCTTCAGAATACTCACAAGAGTCATTACTAACAGTTGCATTAGGATCATAATTACATGCAGATTCATCAGTACAACCCAATGTTAAACAAGATCCATCATCCTCTGTCGCATCAGGACTATAATTTAAAGCACTCAAATCTGTACAACCCAATATTTCTAATTCATCACATACTTCATCACCATCAGTATCCAATAAACATACACCATCACAATCATAAAAATCTTCTGCATATTCACAACTACCATCATCTGCAGTAGTAGATGCATCATAGTTACATGCATCTACATCAGTACAACCATAAATAATATCTTCAACATCTCCTGGATTAAATGTAAAAATATAAGGAGAAACCACATTACCTTCAGTCATATTAATGACAAATCCTAATGTTTCATTTAAATTATAAACAGCATCATATACTTGATTATAATATTGGAAATTTAGTGTTTCTCCTTCAGCAATATTACTATACATCATCATCTGAAATTGATATGTACCAACGTAAGGACCAAAAGGAACTAAATTAGTTAAACCAACACCTCTTTGCTCTCCATTAACAAAGCATGCAATCATATCACCAGGGCCAGAAAAACTATTTAAACCATCAGTACTAACCATAGCTGTGACTGATCCATTATTCTCATAATCATTATAATTATCAAGAACACCATCATTATCTAAATCCCAATCAGGAAGGCCATTGCTAACAAAATCACTATCGCCTGATTCATCTCCACCGCCATCATCAACTTCTTCAAAGGTAAAAATAATAGGTGCCGTAACATTCCCCTCTGTCATATTAATTAAAAATCCCAAAGTTTCATTTAAATTATAAACAATATCAGAAGAGATATCGTAATATTGAAATATTAATGTTTCACCATCAGCAACATTACTATAAATCATCATTTGGAATTGATATGTACCAGCATAAGGACCAAAAGGAACTAAATTAGTTAAACCAACACCTCTTTGTTCATCACCTACAAAACATGCAATCATATCTCCAGATTCAGCATAACTATTTATTCCATCTGTAGTTACTAATGCAGTAATAGAACCATTATTTTCGTAATCATTATAATTGTCAAGCACACCATCACCATCTATATCCCAACTAGGAGGATCAGCAAAAACAAATCCAATAATTAATAGATATATTATTTGATAAATTTTCAGTTTAGGCACGCCCAACCCCTCCTATTTAAGTAAGCTGATTTTTTGGGATGAAACCAATCCACTGCTTGATTCAACATTAATAAAATATATTCCACTAGCAAATCCTACAGCATTCCATGTAAGAGTATTAATCCCCTGATTAAGATTTCCTGAAAATATTTCATCAATTTTTTGTCCAGAAAGATTATAAACAGCAGCTGATATAAAAGAAGCATCATTTAAACTTATATCAAAGTTGACAATAGGATTAAAAGGATTTGGGTAAGCTGATGATACTTCAAATTCATTTGGAACAACACTAGTATTACCAAAGAAAACTATCGGGCTCAATCCATCACCTAAATGCATATCAGAATAAAAATTCATTTGTTGATCTAAATCGATATATCCTTCGTTTTTCATATCGTACAATTTAAAATCAAGCAAAGCTTCTTCTTTATTATTATACATCATTAAACCAAATACATATGAATCATTAATTGGAAACTGATAGGATTTAGTTAAACCTACACAATCATTACCATCAAAAGCAGCTAAATAATAATCAGTATCTGCAATTTTTTCATTATCAATAATAATTTCTATCGTTGCCGAACCATTAAATTCATAATCATGAGGATTAACATCCCAAACGCTATAATTATTTATATCGTAAAATTCATCACTTTGACTATTGGATGATAAACCATCAGAAGGATAAGTAAATTCATCTTCATTTAGCATGAAAATCTGATATCCTCCAAATGGTGACAATTCATTTAGTCCACCATACCATCCATAGCCTGAATAATAATCAGCAAAACCAGCTTGTCCTTTGATATAAGAACCATTATCAGGACCAATGCCGCCTAAAGCATAGTTTAATGCATATGCTACTTGAGGTGTATAACCAATCCAATTCCAACCAGTACTTAATGTAATTGGTGTATCAGCTGCATCAACAGGAGCTCCAGTAAACTCTAATACCTCATTATATACTAAAAATAATTTGTACATTTCTGTATTGTTAATACCAAATTGAGATAATTGACCATACCAACCATAACCATCATAATAGTCAGCAAATGCCGTAGCACTTTTAATATAGGTTGCACTACCAGGTTCTAATCCATTAAGAACATTATTTAAAGACATGTCATCAGATACAACATTTAATGAAAACCAGTTCCATCCTGCTGCAAAATCAAGATTCACATCAATGTCTGTCAATATTTCTAATTCATAAGGTGCATTCGCTGAACCTAATATCATATTATTTTCAAATTCAACAATTGTACCAATATCTAAAACTTCATCAGTAGCTGAACTATAATACTTAAAACTTAGAGTTTCACCTGATGTCTCATTAGAATAAATCATCATTAAAAATGCATATCCACCACCAAAGAAAGCAGGAATCTCATATGCTGGAGCAACACCTCTCTGCTCAGAACCTACAAATGCTGCAATTAAATCACCCATATCTGAAAGATTTTGACCATCTTCATAAACTCTTGCAGTTATCGATCCATTATTTTCAAAATCATTAAAATTGTCTAAAACACCATCGCCATCTAAGTCCCAATCAGGGTAGTTGCCTGGTGTATCTGGGCATTCTTCACATGATGATGAACCATCCCAACAAGAACTTGGTAAAGTTCCATCACAATCACACGTACCATCTGCAATACCTGTACCTTCGCATACACCACATTCATCTAAAATAGCATCACCTCCACAAACGCCTGAGCAATCTATGTCAACTAAGCAGTTACCATCACAATCAAAGTTTTCTTGAGGGCCTGTACCATCACATACACCGCATTCATCTTCAACTGCAGAACCACCACAATCCCCAGCACAGTCTAATGTATTACCATCACAATCACATGCACCATCTGCAATACCAGTACCTTCACATACACCACATTCATCTACAACTGCATCACCACCACATAAACCTGTACAATCTATATCAACTACGCAACTACCATCACAATCAAAATTTTCTTCAGGACCTGAACCATCGCATACACCACATTCATCTACAATAGCATCTCCAAAACATACACCTAAACAATCCTGATCTGAATTTTCTCCAAAACACACGCCACAATCATCTAAAGCATAATTAAAATCTTCAGGTAATACACATTCTCCACAATCATCTATTAAAGCAGTACCATCACATACACCAGCGCAATCAAAAATTCCACTAGCACAATCATCTCCTAAATCACATAAACCATCACCATCACTATCTAATCCATCATTAGATACATTAAAAGTGCCTGACGAACAATCATCACAAGTATCACTATCTATATCAGAACATACTGTATTATCAATTGGATTTGAATCGTTTTCATCTGAAACACCATCATTATCATCATCAGTATCACCTGCATTACATAATCCATCACTATCTGTATCTAATCCATCATTTGTATTATCAAATGTTCCTGATGAACAATCATCACAGGTATCACTATCTAAATCAAAACAAATAAATTCATTATAATCATCAAAGTCATTCTCATCTAAAACATTATCATTATCATCATCTGAGTCACCTACGTCACATAATCCATCTGCATCGTAATCAGGTCCATCATTGGCTTCATCAAAAACAGTTGATGAACAATCATCACATAAATCATTATCATTATCTGAACATAAGGTGTTATCAAGTGGATCAGAGTCATTCTCATCTAAAACATTATCATTATCATCATCAGCATCTAATAAATCACATAATCCATCCCCATCTGTATCAATTGAAATGCAATTACCATCACAATCAAAGTTTTCTTCAGGGCCATCACCATTACATACGCCACATTCATCTTCAACTGCAGAACCACCCCAATCACCATTACAATCCTGAATGCAGTCATTATCTATATTATCATCACAAATACCACAATCATCTATATAACCATTACCACCACATATACCGCATTCATCAAGTTCTACTATACATTCACCCTCACAGTCATAATATTCACCATATATCTCATCTGCATATTCGCAATCACCTTCTTGACCAAAGTTACATGCAAATTCATCTGTGCAACATGTAGAATTATTACCCTCACATACGCCACATTCATCTTCAACTGCAGAACCGCCACAATCACCAGCACAATCTTCTACAGCTGTACCATCACATACACCTTCACAATCAAAAATTCCACTTGCACAGCCATCTCCACCATCATCATCCCCACCTTCATAATATGTAAAATCTAAAGCAATACCATCAGGGCTAGACATAACAATTCCAGACAAACCTGTAGCCGTACCACTTAATGATAAATTTGTTAAAGCTCCACAACCAGCGGGTATACTTGCTCCTGTAAATGAAAAACCAAGAACTGTTGCTCCTGCTCCTTGAACTACAAAACCAGCATCTGCTGCCGCACCACCTGAACCACCTGTAACAGTCGCGCCACCTTCTAAATCAAACTGAAATCCTGCAATATCATCCTGAGAATTGTATAAAACACTACCATCCATTAAATATAGATTATTAGCAGGAAGATCGCATCCATCTGATATTTCTCCACCAGAACCATCAGGACATTCACTTAGATCACAAACAAGAGTTGAACCATCATCACATAAATAAGGACCTGTACATGAACCATCATCTAAAGTAGCCGATGAATCATAGTTACATGCATCTGAATCAGTACAACCAAAGCAAGAATTGTCACCATCGCATACACCACAATCATCTTCAACTGCAGATCCGCCGCAATCACCTGCACAATCTTCTTCTAAAGAAGATCCACATTGATTATCGCATCCACTTGGACCTGGCTCAAAACAACCACAACCTAAATCATCTTGATTGCCACCATTACATACACCACAATCATCAAGTTCTGCTGAACCACCACAATCACCTGCACAATCTTCTTCTAAAGAAGATCCGCATTGATTATCACATCCACTTGGACCTGGTTCAAAACAACCACAACCTAAATCATCTTGATTGCCACCATTACATACACCACAATCATCAAGTTCTGCTGAACCACCACAA
>MDTG01293158.1_pt1 | contig 11211 bp, 16 predicted proteins | sample 811421 | NCBI WGS metagenome assembly MDTG01 (sample SAMN05326645, study PRJNA326480) | marine metagenome | isolation source: seawater | place: Pacific Ocean: South East | collected 2011
TTATAAGCTATGACAACGATTGTACTAGTTAGAAAAAAAAATGAAGTAGTCGTAGCTGGCGATGGCCAAGTAAGTATGGGAAATACAGTGGTTAAAAGTACTGCCTCAAAAGTAAGAAAAATTGAAAAACGAGACGTAGTAGCTGGTTTTGCAGGATCTACTGCTGACGCATTGACATTGTTTGAGAGACTAGAAGCCAAAATTGAAAAACATGCAGGAAATTTGTCTAGAGCTGCTGTTGAATTAGCCAAAGATTGGAGAACTGATAAGTACTTAAGGAGACTTGAGGCATTGATGGCGATCGGGGATAAAGATAACAGTTACATAATTTCTGGAACTGGAGATGTCCTGGAGCCTGAAGGAGACGTAATTGGAATAGGCTCTGGTGGAAATTATGCCCTTGCAGCAGGGAAAGTTTTGATGAGCACAGATATGAGTGCTGAACAAGTTGCAAAAAAAGCTATTGAAGTTGCTTCTGAAATTTGTGTTTTTACAAATAATAATATTAAAATTGAAAAAATATAATGGAAAAATCTAATGTCACACCTTTGGTCCCAAAAGATAAGAATAATAAAGATAACGTATCTTTGGTTAGTTCTTTATCACCAAGAGAAATAGTCTCGGAATTAGATCGTTTTGTAGTTGGACAAAATAAAGCAAAAAAAGCTGTCGCTGTAGCTCTTAGAAACAGGTGGAGAAGACAAGCACTAAAAGGTGAAATGAAAAATGAAGTTTTGCCAAAAAATATTCTTATGATTGGACCAACTGGTGTTGGTAAAACTGAAATTTCAAGAAGATTATCTAAATTAGCTGAAGCACCGTTTGTGAAAGTAGAAGCTACTAGATTTACAGAAGTGGGATATGTTGGAAGAGATGTAGAGCAAATAGTAAGAGATTTAATAGAAATTGCTATTTCAATGGAAAAAGTTAAGAAAAGAAAAGAAGTTTATGCTCAAGCTCAGAAACTAGCTGAAGAAAAAGTGTTAGATGCCTTAGTTGGCAAAAAAGCAAGTTTAGCAACAAGGGAAAGTTTTAGAAAAAGGTTAAGAAATGGAGATCTTGACAACAATGAAATAGAAATTGCTGTTAACGATACTGGTGGTAATAACACATCTTTTGAAATTCCAGGAATGCCAGGAGCTAATGTTGGAATGATAAATATTGGTGAAATGCTTGGCAAATCGATGGGTTCAAAAGAAAAAAAGAAAAAGATGTCTGTCAAAGAATCCCATGAGATTTTAATTAATGATGAGTCTGACAAATTAATAGAACAAGATAAAATTATTAAAGCTGCTAAGATTTCCACGGAAAACAATGGAATAGTGTTTTTAGATGAAATAGATAAAATTTCTGGAAGAACTGACAGAGTTGGAGGGGATGTTTCAAGAGAAGGTGTCCAAAGAGATTTACTGCCTTTAATTGAAGGAACAACCGTAAATACAAAATATGGTCCAATAAAAACTGATCATATTTTGTTTATTGCATCAGGAGCATTTCAGTTAGCGAAACCATCAGATCTTTTACCTGAATTACAGGGCAGGCTTCCAATCAGAGTAGAGTTAGAAGCTTTAACAAGCAAAGATTTTAAAAGTATTTTAAAAGAACCAGATTTTAGTTTAATAAAACAATATGTTGCATTATTAAAAACAGAAAATGTTGATCTTGAGTTTTCAGAGGATGGTATTGATACAATTGCAAGAATAGCATCAGAGGTTAATGCGACAGTTGAAAATATTGGTGCTAGAAGACTTCATACTATTATCGAAAAAATATTGGATGATATTAGTTTTACAGCTACTGATCGATCTGGTGAAAAAATAATTATAAATAAGGAATATATTAACAAAAATTTAGATAATTTAGTAAAAGATACGGACTTGTCTAAATTTATTTTATAACTTTTCGAATATCCGAGAAAAAATCACGAATCTTTTTACCAACAAATTTTCTTATTAAACTTATAAAAGTAATTTTTTTTTCTAATGGATATTTTTCACCTTCCACTAATTCAATCGAGTCTTTCCAATATAATTGTAAAATTAAACTATCTTCAAAAAATTTTTGGAATTTGTTAATTGATCCAACAGATAGAAACTTTTGAAGTACATCCATCTTTTTTACATATCTTAATTGGTGACTTGTATCATCAAATTCTAGCCACCACTTATGACCAATATCTTCCTCATCACAACCTATAACCAAGTTATCCGCCAGTTTGGTTGGGAGTTCTATGTAACCTGACTTAGAAATTCTTTCTATTTCTTTTGTAAATTCAATTATATTTGGAACATGTTCCAATACATGACTCAAAATAACATAATCAAATTCTTTATTTTCAAAAGGCAATTTTTGGTTGGGATAAATTAGGGTGAAATTAAGATTTTTTTCTGAGAATTCTTTTGAATAATCAACTATATCCGCAAAATGGTTTGCCTCTTCCCAATAATTTACATGCGTGCATCCTAAATCTAAAATTTTGAGATTTTTATTTTTTTTCAAAAAATCTTTTTGAAAAATTTTATGAGTTCTTTTAATGGCCATTCTTTTTTAAATATATATAAAATGCACCTTCACCACCATCCTCAATTTTTGCTGGTTGCATGTGTTTAATTATACTAAATAAACTTTTGTTATTCTCTATAAAATTTGGAATTGAATATTTCAATATTCCTAATTTTTTTGAAATATATGGATCTTTTTCATTTTGAGAATGAATCCCCTTACCTGTTACTATTATTAATTTTTCTACCCCCTCTTTATAATTTTTTTTAATAAACCTTTCAATTTCTTCATTTGCCTCAACAAGAGTATATCCGTGTAAGTCTAATGATCTAGTTTTTTGAAATTTTTTTATTTCTTTTTTTAGATCTTTGTTATCAAGTTTTTCATCATTCTGTAAAAAATTTTCCCAATCTTTTTTATCTTTATCTGAAATTTTATTATCCAATTATGCGAGTATATCCACTAATAACCAATTTGGGTTTTTTGAATTTATATCTCTAGAAAATACCCAGGTATCATAAATCTTTTTAATTTTATCAGGATTACCAGAAATAATTTTTTTCTCTTTATCTTTAATACAAGTTATTATTTCACTTACAAAATCTACAGTAACTTTCAAAACCTTATCTATTTTTTTATGTTCCTTTATCACTGCAGAGCTAATACCTATAAAAGTAATTTCAGCAAAATGACCTTTGCTGTTCCTTTCTTTAAGAGCTTTATTAAATTGCTCATAAATTTCACCACTTAGTAAATTTTTGCTGGTTGTAATTTTATTATCGTTATCACTAAAATCTGTAATTATGGTTTCATATGCAATTTTAGCACCTTTTAAAAACTCTGACTGAGCTATTTCATCAAATTCATCTGTTTTGTTATTATTTTTTTTTAAATTTACATTTTTAACAACTTCTTGAAATTGAGTTTCTGTTTTACCTTCAAAACCTGATCTTTTCCCAAGTATTCCTCTCAATCTCAAAAAAATAAATCCAGCTATCATGGCTAGTAAAATAATATCTATATATTCGAAACTATAATTCATAGTAATATAGTAATTACTCTGTTGATTAATTTCAACTAACAATTACATTAAAGACAAATGAACACACTTTTACTATCAATTATATTAATTCCCATTTTGGAAATTTATCTTTTTATAAAAATAGGATCTCAAATTGGTGCCTTTAATACTATTTCATTGATATTTATAACTGCAATTATAGGAGTTTTTTATGCAAGGTATGAAGGGTTAAATACTTTGAAATCAGGCTTTTCTCAATTAATCAAAAATGAACTTCCAGCTTATGAAATTATTTCAGGAGCCGCTATTGCTTTTGCAGCATTACTTTTGATTATACCAGGCTTTGCGACTGATATTTTAGGTTTTTTAATAATCCTACCAATAACTAGGAGAATAATTTTTAGTAATTTTTCAAAGAAATTTGAAAAAAAAAATTATAAAAAAAATGATTTTATTGAGGGAGAATTCCAAGATATAGATGATGATGATGACAGAAAAATTTAAGATTCTAGCTAAATATATAAAAGATTTATCAAGCGAAACTGAAGATGTTGAAACATATTTATTTGTTAAAGAAAATATTTCCAAATATAAATTAAATATTGATATTAAATCACGACCACTTAAAAATAAACTTATTGAGGTAAATATAACTTTTGCGTTTGAAGATAAAGATCCTAATGCAAAAAAATCTTATTATGAAATAGTTTATTCAGTTGTCATAAGAGTCGATGATGAAATAAAAGACAAGAAAGAATTAGAAGAGATTATTTTAAGTGATGTTCCAACAAAAGTATATCCAGAACTTGAAAAAGCCTTTTTAGACCTAATTCATAGCTCGGGTCATCCAAGTATTAATTTTGAAAAGAAAATTGATTTTAAAAAACTTTTTAATGAAAGGTCAAATTAAAAAAAATTCTTTTTTAATTTGTTTTTAAGATAATTTTTATGGTTATTTATTTCTTCGATCGACGGAGTAATAACTTTTTTAAAATAAGGTGTTATATCTGCTTTTATTTCGTCTGACATAGTTTCATCTGATTTAAAATTTAAAGTAGGTTCTTTTTGGTCTATTAAATTTATATAAACTTTCGCTAATAAATCACAATCTATAAGGGCGGTATGTTGTTTCCTTTTTGAATTATCGATTCTATATCTTTTACATAATGCATCTAAACTAATTTGTGAGCCTGGAAATTTGTTTCTAGCAAGACTCAATGTATCAATCACCTCATTGTTTAATTTTTTTTTTCCGAGTAATTTTAATTCATTGTTCAAGTGAGAAATATCAAATTCAGCATTATGGATAATTAGTTTTTTATTTTGAATAAAGTTTAAAAATTCATTTACAATATCTATAAATTTTTTTTTATCGGATAAAAACTGATCTGTATATCCATGCACTTCTAAAGCTCTTTGAGATACTTTTCTTTCTGGGTTTAGATAGCAATGAAATTTATTTTGGGTTGGTATCAAATTATCTAGTTCAACACATCCTATCTCAACTATTCGATGTCCCTCTATCACAGATAGCCCAGTGGTTTCCGTATCTAAAACAACTTCTTTCATTTAATTATAATTTTTTTAAAATTTTGTATATTTCATTTTTAACAGATTTTTTTGTGAAATTGTTTTTTATTACATAATGGGACTTACTCTTTTTATATTTTTGAGTGAATTGAATATTTTTAAATATATTTAACAATTTTTGATTGAAATTTTTTCTTTTTTTTAATTTTTTTATAACGTCAGTTTTTTTGGATTGAACAAATACTAAAATATCATTTTTACCGTTAATTTTATTTTCTAACAAAAGAGGTATGTCTAATATAACAATCTTTTTTTTTATATTTTTTTTTAGAAAAATTTTTAGTTTTTTTCTGATTTCCGAATGAACAATTTTTATAATTCTTTTCAGGTTTTTGTGATTATCTAATATTGCTCTGGAAACTTCTTTTTTGTCAATCGGAAAAATCTTAAAATATCCTGGTAACTCTTTTTTAAGTTTGTAAAAAATTTTTTTATCTTTTTTGTAAAGGTTCGCTACCTCAGTGTCTGCATTGAAAACTGGATGGCCAAAACTTTTTGCTATGTAGCTTTTTCCGGATCCTATGCCTCCTAAAATTGCAATTTTAATCATTCGTCTAAAAATTTTATTAATTCATCATTTATTATTGGTTCAATATTGTGCCATATTTTGAAAGCTGCAGCAGCCTGATAAATAAACATAAGTATTCCATTTTCAATTTTATTTCCTAATCGTTTGCCAGTTTTTAAAAATTCAGTTTCTTTTGGGTTATAGATTACATCATAAAATAATTTATTTTGACCAATTATTGAAAAATCAAGGTTAATTTTTTCATTTTTATTTAATCCTAAGCTTGTAGCATTAATAATTATATCACAACTTTGAACAGTTCCCCAATCAGTAGTTTTTAAATCCTTAAATAATTTTTTTAAATCTTCAACTTTACTTTTTGTTCTATTGGTTATTGTAACATCGTAAATTTTCATTTTACGTAGTGCAAAAATTAATGATGGTACAACACCGCCCGCGCCTAATATTAGAATTTTCTTATCAATAGTGTTAAAATTTAATGCTTTAATATTTTTTTCAAAACCCTCAACATCTGTGTTGTGTCCAACAATTTTATTATTTTTTAAATAAATAGTATTAACTGATTGAGTTTTTTTTGCTTCAAAACTTAATAAATCTAAATAAGGAATAACAGTTTTTTTAAAAGGAACAGTTACATTTGCTCCATGAACTTTTCTATTTCTAATATCCGAAATAAATTTCTCAATTTCATTATCTTTTATTTTTTTTTTTTCATAAATTGCATTTAGGTTATTATTCTTTATCCAAAAATTATGTAATTTTGGAGACAAAGAGTGTTCAATAGGATTTCCTAAAACAAAATACTTTTTCATTTATATTTTTTTAAATAATTTTTTATTTTTTCAATTGGTAAACCCATTATTGTGTTTTCATCACCTTCAATTTTAGAAAATAAATTTCTACCCTCTCCTTCTATCTGATATACATTATAAGCATAAAGAGACTCATCAGAAACTTTGGATAAATAAAGCTTTAGTTCTTCTTCTGTCATATTTTTCATTTTTAAAACAGCCTTATCTGTGTAATTCCAAATCATTGATCCATTTTTTGAAATACATACTGAACTTATTAGAAAGTGACTTTTACCATTCATATTTTTTAAAATATCAAAAGCTTCTTTTCTATCTTTTGGCTTTGAAATTAATTTACCCTCTAAATCTATTACGCTATCGGCTCCTAAAACAAAATCATTACTGTTAATTAAGCTAACTTTGTTTGCTTTTAATTCTGCTAAATTTTTGGATATTGTTTCTGGTGTTGCTTTTTCTTTTAATAAACTTTTTTTAACAGTCTCCTCATCTATATTAGATGGTATCACTTTATTTATAATTTTATTATTATCTAAAATTTTTTTTCTTACTTTACTTTTAGAGGCTAAAATTAACTTAACCATTTTTTTTATAAATTTCGTATATTTTTATTATTGATGCTGCAGTTTCTTCTACTGATTTTCTTGTTACATCAATCGATGGCCATTCATATTTTTTAAAAGCTTTTTTTGCTATTTCGATTTCTTTCTGAATGTTTTCTAAATTCGTATATGATTTATTTTCTGTTTCTTTTAGAGAATTCATTCTGTTTTTTCTTATATCAACAAGTCTTTCTGCTTCTGTGTTAAGCCCAACCACACAAGCTAGTCTTGGATTGTCTTTTAATATTTGTGGAATTGAGTTTTCATTAATTAACGGAATATTGGAGGTTTTAAAGCCTTTGTTTGCTAAATAGATTGATGTGGGAGTTTTACTTGTCCTACTAACTCCTAATAAAATAATATCAGATTTTTTTATTTCTTTAATAAGATTTCCATCGTCGTGGTTCATTGTAAATTGAATTGCTTCAATCCTTTTATAATACTCATCATTTAAAGCATATTGGCCACTTGGTAAGTGAGATGCTTTTTGATTAAGTAGTTTAGAGAAACTTAAAATTAAATCTCCTAAAACTCCAAAACATGGAATTTTTTTATCACTGCTAATATTTGCTAGATATTTTGCTAAACCACTATCAACTATGGAATATAAAATTATTGAATTAGAGCTTTTCTCAGCCTCAGATAAAATTTTAAAAATTTGATTTTCAGTCCTTGTGAATGAGTAAGTATAAATTTTATAATCTATGTTTTTAAATTGCGCTTTAATTGCTATAAATAACCTGTCTAAAGTTTCCCCTGTTGAATCGGAAATTAAATAAATCTGATATGTATTAGTCATGTATTAAATGTTGATAACTTTTTATTATTTAAATCATATTTATTAATTTTAATATTTTTAAATTTATGTTGTAAAATAAGGGTTTTATTAACATAATTAAACATGTGTATAAAAATAATGTTTAACATGGTGTTTATCCTTTTAGCTTCAATTTTTCATATATATTTAAACTATTTAAAGCAATAAATGTTAATAAATTGTTTATAAAATGTTAACTAATATTAACCACCATTATTCACAGGCTATACTAATAATACAATTAATTATATTTAATTATTTATATGTCACCAATTAAAAGAGTAATCATTAATAAAGAAACCAATATTAATCCAATTTGGATAATGAGACAAGCAGGAAGGTATCTCCCTGAGTTTAGGGAAATTAGAAAAAAAAATACTAATTTTATTAATTTATGTTTAAATTCTAAATTATCTTGTGAAATAACATTACAACCTTTGAAAAGGTTTGATTTAGATGCGGCTATAATATTTTCTGATATTTTAATGGTTCCCTATGGATTAAATCAAAAAGTTGAATTTAAAAAAAATTTTGGTCCCCAGTTAGGAGATTTAAATTTAGATAAAATTTCTAGATTAGATGAGATTGATTTTGTAAAAAAAATTTATCCCGTTTATAAAGCTATAAATCTAGTAAGCAATAATAATATAGTAAAAAACAAAAGTACTATTGGTTTTGTTGGTGCCCCATGGACTTTATTGGTTTATATGATTAATAAACAGTCTCCAAAATTAAAACTAAAAAATAATTTTTTCAATGATAACTATTTAATCAATAGGCTACTTATTATTCTGGACAAATTTTTGAAACTTCATATAAAAAATCAAATAGATAATGGCGCTGAGTTAATTCAAATTTTTGATAGTTGGGCAGGGTTATTAAATAAAAAAGATTTACCAAATTATGCATATATACCGACTTTAAATTTAGTGGAATATGTTAAGTCATTAGGTGTGCCTGTAATATGTTTTCCAAGAGGGATTAAAGATTATAAGGAGTATTGTGAGATTATTAAACCAGATGCAATTTGCATCGATTATGAAGTTAACCCAGCTCAAATTTTAAACGATATTAAAATACCAATCCAGGGTGGATTAGATCCAAAGGTTTTATTATCAGATAAAGAAAATTTAAAAAAAGAGGCAAAAAAATATCTAGATATATTTAAAGATCACCCTTACATTTTTAATTTGGGTCATGGAGTTTTGCCAGAAACAGACCCCAATATGATGGATTATTTAGTAAAAATGGTAAAAGATTATTAAATGAAAAAATCTGTAATTTTATTTAATTTAGGAGGACCCGATAAATTAGAAAATGTTGAGCCTTTTTTATTTAATCTTTTTAACGATCCCGCAATATTAAATTTACCAACTTTTCTTAGATATCCTTTAGCAAAATTAATTTCAAACAGAAGAGCCCCAACTGCAAAAAAAATATACAAAGAGCTGGGTGGATCTTCACCCATTCTAAAGCTTACAATTGATCAGTCCAACGCATTAGAAAAAGAACTTAATAAAGAAGACAATGAAAATGAATATAAATGTTTTGTTGTTATGAGGTGTTGGCACCCCAGAGCCAGTCAAGTGATAAATGATGTAAGAGCCTACAATCCTAAAGAGGTAATTTTATTACCTTTATATCCACAATATTCAGCCGCAACTTCTGGTTCATCAATTAAAGAATGGAAAGATGTTTGTAAAAAAAATAATTTTAATGCAAAAACATCAACAATTTGTTGCTATCCAACAGATAATTTTTTTATAAAAGGTCATGTAATGGAAATTGAAAAAAAAATTAAAAATTTACAAAATTACAAACTAATTTTTTCTGCCCATGGTTTGCCTGAAAAAAATATTAAAAATGGTGATCCATATCAATGGCAGGTAGAGCAATCAGTAAAAAATATTGTTGATAATCTTGAAATAGTTGGTCTTGATTGGACCTTAAGTTATCAGAGTAGAGTTGGCCCCTTGAAGTGGATTGGTCCCTCAACGGAAGATGTTATAGTTGAAAACTCTAAACTAGGAAAAAAAATTATCTTAGTTCCAATCGCTTTTGTATCTGAACACTCTGAAACTTTGGTTGAACTTGATATAGAATACAAAGAGTTGGCTGATAGAAATGGATGCATTGAATATATCAGAGTCCCCGCACTAGGGACGAATTCTGTTTTTATTAATTCTTTAACTTCGTTAATTATGAATAAAAATAGATTCTCCGAAAATCTATATCCACCAAAAATTCAATGTCCAAATCAATTTAAAAAGTGTCCCTGTTTATAAATGAACACTTACTTATTATTTAAAAGCTTACACTTAATTGCTGTTATTTCTTGGATGGCGGGGCTTTTGTATTTGCCAAGGATATTTGTTTATCATTCAGAAAATGACAATAAAATTATCACAAACGTTTTTAAAACAATGGAAAGAAAGCTTTTTTATTATATAATGACGCCCGCAATGATATTAAGCTGGGCATTTGGCCTGGCACTTATTCATGAGAATGGTTTTGGAGAATTGGGTCACTTATGGCTTCAATTGAAATTAATATTTGTAGTGTTATTGACCGCTTATCATTTTTATCTTGGGCTTCTGCTTAATAGTTTTAAATTTGATCAGAATAAAAAAACTTCAAGATTTTATCGATATATTAATGAGGTGCCTACTTTATTGCTTATTTTGATAGTTTTATTAGTAACTTTTAAGCCAATCTAAGGTTGAATAATATCAAATAGTATATATATTAACAACATCTACTAAGTCCTTAAATAATTTTAAATCATGAACATTCAAGAACTAAAACTTAAATCTTCCGAGCAACTTATTACACAAGCAGAGGAACTTGGAATTGAGAATGCTAGCACTCTAAGAAAGCAAGAAATTCTTTTTGCTATTTTGAAAAAAGTAGCTGAGAAGGAAGAAATTACTGGCGCAGGTGTATTACAGCTCTTACAAGATGGTTTTGGCTTTCTTAGAGCTATGGAGTCTAATTATCTCCCTGGTCCTGATGATATTTACGTCAGCCCAAGTCAAATTAGAAAATTTGGCTTAAGAACTGGGGATACTGTAGAAGGCCCAGTTAGAGCACCCAAAGAAGGTGAAAGATATTTTGCTTTATTACAAGTAAGTAAAATAAACTTCGAAGAGCCAGAGAAATCCAGACACAAAATAGCATTTGACAATTTAACCCCTCTTTATCCGGACAAACAATTGGTAATGGAAGTAGAAATAGCTAAAACAGAAAAAAAACCAGATTTAACTCCAAGATTAATTGATCTTGTGAGCCCTATCGGAAAAGGACAAAGATCAATTATTATTTCACCTCCCAAGGCAGGTAAA
>MDTG01301372.1_pt1 | contig 11211 bp, 6 predicted proteins | sample 811421 | NCBI WGS metagenome assembly MDTG01 (sample SAMN05326645, study PRJNA326480) | marine metagenome | isolation source: seawater | place: Pacific Ocean: South East | collected 2011
TGCTGCTATATAATTTATATATAATTCTTTATCTTCTTCAATTAAATGATTATTTTTAATAATATATCCTAGATATAAATCAATAAATTTATCGGAATTATTTAATGTATTCCAAATACATCTCATGTAATTTCTTTTCTTCAAAGAATTTATTATTTCAGGATATGTTATTACTTGATTATGACTTAAGTAATATGTTTTATCAAATAAAAATCTTTCTTTATTAGAAATTAATGTTAAATTGTCAGACTTATAATTGTTATCTTCAATTATATCAAATATATCATTAAATATATTAATTGTATTATAAATTTTTTTAACTTTATTGTAGATATTTAACATAATATTTCCGGGACTGTTATTAATTTCTAATATTTTGAATTGGTCATCTTTTGTAAGAATACTATCAATTGCATATATATTAAAACAAGCATTAAAATTATCATTAATACATTTATCATTTTTACATGAAAATTCATCATGATATTGTTCACTAAATTTCAATATAAAATCATCTATTTTTTCTTGTACCATATCAAATTTTTCTGGATATTCTTTTTTAAATTCATTATTTGAAATGGAAAATAATTGAGTAAAAATTTCATTATTGTAATTATTATCTTTATTATACAAAAGATCTCTATATAAATTTACATTTTTTAATTCATTATCACTTAAATTTTCTAATTGATACTTTTTAATATTTTTACCTAAATAATAATTTGTAATATAAGAACCAAATTTATTAATATCTTTAAAAATACTTCCACTTGATGGTAGAACTGCTAAATATATAAACAAGTTATTTACTCTATATATCTCTACAGTATTATTCTTTACAATAACAACTATATAAAATCTAATTAAACTTCTTCTACCAAATTCACTTTCATAATTTATTTTTTCATGATTAAAACTTAATTCAGGCACTTTAAAAGTAATTGGATCTAAATACTGATCTAAAATAATATATTGAGATTTAAATAATGACAAATATATTTTAACTCTTTTTTTATACGACTTACTAGTATTATTATGATCAAATAATAAAACTTGTTTACCTAAAGATCCATATGGATCTTTTAAAATATAATATTTGTTTTTAGTTTTATTTTTAATAAAATCATAAAGTAAATCAATATTTTGTAATATATTACTTCTATTTAAAACATGATAATCAATATAAAATTCTGTATTTTTAAATCCTTCTTTAAAAACGATTTTATCTGAAAATATTTCTGAATTTTGAGTTAATATTCTAAAATTAATTTGCGATTTTAAAACATTTTTCTTGTTTATATTACTAAATGTAAATCCTATATCTTCAACATTTTTAGATTCTGAATCATCTAATTTTATCCAATTTCTATTTTTAAGAATAAAATCTAATGTTTTAGCCATTTCAATTATGTAACTATTTGAAGATTTCACATTTATATAATAAGTTTTTTTTATAGTTTCTTTCTCCACCTTTAAATATTCTATTAATTTTATACTTAAAACGAACATAGCTATATATAATGTTTTTCTTGTTAATTTAATATTTGTATTTATTAGAATAAAAATTATTCCTAAAATTATTAAAAATCTGTTCATATAGTATAATTATATAAAATTTTATAATAAATATTATATAATAATTAAATATTAATATTAATATCGGGTCAAATGTTAGCACTGTCAATTATTTTAATTTATTTTATTAATATAAATGTGCTAAATGCATATTGTTTACACTCATTATTAATTCTTTTGATTTATCTTTATCTATTTTAATTACTGTTATTGAACAATTACCTTTTCCAACCGTTTCACAATGAAATTGCCTAATTTTGAATATATTTCTAATAGCATTCCCAATAAAAGATCCATGAGTTACTATCAATATATTTTTTCCAAAATTTTCATTAATAATTTTATTTAAAATTTTAGATGCTCTTTCACCAATTTTAAACCAATCTTCTTGTTTTGTTATATGAGCTACTTTCGAATAGTCATAAATATGAATTAATTTCTCTAAATGATTATATTTTTTATTATCTTTCTCTATTTTTTTTAATTCAGGAGTTGAATTAATTATATCTTTAACTTCATCTTTAGTCTTACCACTAAAAACTCCTTTCGTAGATTCTATTAGATTATCTTCTATTTCAATTTCATCTTTAAATTTAATCTCTTTTTTTATAATTTCACTCGTTTTAATTGTTCTTAAATAAGGAGAGCTATATATCTTGCTAAATTTAAACATATTATTTAGAAACTTTCCAGTTTCTATCGCCTGTTTAATACCAATATCATTTAATGGAGGATCAACCTCACTACCTTGCATTCTTTCTAATTTATTAAAATCAGTTTCACCATGACGAACTAAAATCAAATACATTTAGAGTATTTATTATATATATAATAATTATTTTATTGCAAATTTAAATTATCTAATTTATTCATAATTGATTCAATTACTACCTTATTTACATCACTTACTTGAGTTAAGGGTAATCTAACAGATGGTGTTCTAAATACATTTTTAAGATTCAATATTAATTTCCCAGGAGTTGGATTACTTTCAATAAATAATACATTTACAACATCTGAAATTGTTTTGTAAATATTACGAGCATTATCATAATCATTATTATAACAACATCTAAATATATTACTAATTATATTGGGATAAATATTTCCTACAACACTAATTGTACCACATCCACCAACACTTGTTACTGGAATCGTCATACTATCATCTCCTGAAAATACCTTAATATTACATTTAGATATAATTTCCATTACTTGACTTATTGAACCAGAAGCTTCTTTAATTGCACACACATTTTGATTTGATGTACATATACGATTTATTGTATCAGAATTCATGTTTACACCGGTTCTAGACGGAATATTATACAAAATAATTGGTTTTGTTCTAATTGTTTCATTTGAACAAATTTCATTAAAATGTTGATAAATACCTTCTTGACTAGGTTTATTATAATGTGGTACTGTAACCATCATATAATCACAATAGTTAGAAACTTCTCTTCCAAATTTAATTGTATCCATCGTATTATTTCCACCAATTCCAACAATTACTTTTTTATCAGTTTCATTAAAACATTGATAAACATACTCTACCAGACTCATTTTTTCTTCATCATTTAAAGTGGGTGATTCACTAGTTGTACCTAATACAACTACTCCTGTAATATCACTATTAATTTGTGAATTAATCAATCTTCCATAACTTTCATAATCTATGGTACCATCATTATTAAAAGGTGTCATTAAAACTGTGTAAACTCCATTATTGAATTCCATTTTATATTTAAAATAAATAATTATTTATATTTTAAATATAGTTTATTCAATTTTTTAAATATAATAACTTAAAACTCTTTTACTTTTGAAGAAATATAAATTATACCATCATCATCTATTACAATTCTTATTGTTTCATTAGACGATGGTATAAAATATTTACAATCTTCATCATTTTTTATTTTATAATATGCAGCAATACATGCTGTTCCACATGCTCCTGTTTCTGCCTCAACACCTTTTTCAAATGTTCTAATTTTAAAAGTATCATGTGTACATTGCTGTACGATACTAACATTACTTCTATAAGTTTTATTTATTTCCTTATAAAATGACTCTAAATTAAATGTATCAAAATTTTCATGAATAGAATTTAAATATCTTACTGCATGATTAACTCCTACATTTACAAAATATGTAGATTTATCATATTTTTTAAAGTTCATATATTCGGGAATCGAAACATTAACTGTATTATTAATTATAATTGCATTCTGAACTATATTACTAAAACTTCTAAAAAATAATTTATCCATATTTAGTAATTGTGAAACATGATATGATATAGCTCTAGATCCATTTAAACACATATCAGCAGTTAATCCGTCATTATTCCAAAATTTCCATTCAAAATTATACTTGGAATTTTCTTCAATTGTATACCAAATAAATCCATCAACATTAAATTTATTACATTTATTGATAATATAATTTTTATCTTTTGGATAAGAATTAGTAATAATAAATGTGTTACCACATACTGAATATCTAGTAAACTCTTTATTCTTACTAAAATTAGAATCATAAAATCCATTTTCTTTCTCTCTAATCAATTTAATAAATCGAAAACATCCTTCAGCAAATATATCTCTATCTTTTGCTTCATGAATAATTTTAATTTGTTCATGACCTGAATCAAATGTAATCTCATGTTTTCCAAAAATATCACCTTCACGAACTGATTCAATACTTGAACTATCATAATTTATAATTTTTGCAAGTGATTTAGCAGTTCCACTTGGTTTATCTAATTTATTAATATGATGTGTTTCTTTAATAGATACATTCCAATTATTAATATCAATTGTATTTAGAATTTTTTCAATTTCTGGTATACCATATGAAAAATTACTTACTTTAAATACAGGATTATTCTTTGAATAATCCATAATATTAGTAATACATCCTTCACTAAACTGACCGGTTGTTCCGATAATTAATGGAATATTAATATTTTGATGCAATAGTACACTAATTAGTTTATTGGTTCCTTCTACTGAAGTAATATCAATAATAACTGCATTATCTACTTGAGATAAATTTGTTAAATCTCTATTTAACTCTACTACATTATATTCTTTTGATGCAGAAGCACAAATCTTGCTACCTAAACGTCCTGTAGCACCATAGATATAAAGCTGAGTCTTTTCTTGACAATCTAAATATTCAGAATATGCTTTAGAAAGCCGATGACCTCCAATTTGTAATCCATCTGCATCATAAAATGAAAAACTCAAACGTAAACAGTTTTCAAGTCGCCCATGTCCTGAAAACTTATTGCCCGTATGAAATTTAATTTGTTTATCATCACAATATGATAAAAATTTACGAGAGTCAAATGGCGTATCAATCCAAATAAAATATCCACCATCTGGTTTATTATATTTTAATCCTGTTAAACTATTACATAATGTATCACATCTATTCTTAAGAATAGAACGAGTATCATTAATATACATATCTAAATCACCATTCTCAATAATATTATGCACAATTCTGCTAATAAATGGATTAATACCACCACTACTATCCAATTGTCCACATCCTGATAACATATTCATTAATTCATCATTACATTGAATCCATCCAAGACGTAAACTTGGTGCTAAAATCTTTGAGAATGATGATAATGAAAACACTTTACCACCATAATAATAAAGTGGCAAGTCAGGTTTTTTATCAAAGTATAGAAGTTGATATACTTCATCAGCAATGATATACATATTATGTTTTTCACTTAATTCAATCAGTTTTTGTCTTTTTTCATTACTCATAGTTATACTTGTTGGATTATGAAATGTTGGAATTGTATATAATAGCTTAACTTCATTATTATCATTATCTAATTTTTCTGATAATTCATTTAAATCGATACCATCTTTTTCTAAATTAATAGTTTCAACTTCAAATCCAAATTCTTTAAAAATATTAATTGCTAAAAAGTATGTAGGTTCTTCTACATAGACCTTCTTACACTTACTTATAAACAATGAACTAATTAATGCTAATGCTCCAGTAACACCATTTGTTACAAATAGGTTATCTGTATTAACGTCAACTTCATAGTTCCTTTGTAAAAAAGAACTTAATACATTTCTAAATTCTTTATAACCAGGAATATCACCATATTGAAGGACTGCATTATCTGTCAAATCTCCTAATTGTAAACATGCTTTCTTAATAATGTCTAAAGGAAGTTCAGAGTTAGATGGTTGTCCAACTCCAAAGTTAACAAGTTTATCAGCAGAAGGTACAGTATATTGGCCGTATTGAATATTCATTTTATTTTATTATTATTATATTTTTTTCTTTATTTAGTTAATTTTTCATTTTTTTATAAAAAAATGAAAAATTTATATTTAAACATATTATAATAATATCTTTATATAAAATGAATATTGGTATTTTTGGTGCTACAGGATTAGTTGGTCAAGAATTTTTAAAATTACTTGAAAATACTAATGTGATACAATATAATTCTGTAAGACTTTTTGCTTCAGAATCATCTGTTGGAAAAATAATTTCATTTAAGAATTATAAGTTAGAAATAGAAAAATATGATGATGCAATTTTTAAAGATTTAACCGCAATAATACTATGTACAAATTCTGATATAAGTAAAAGAATAGTACATATAGCACTTCGTTATAATTGTATAATCATTGATAATTCTTCTGCTTTTAGAATGAGTGCGAATGTACCTTTAATAATTCCAGAAATTAATGGTAAATTAATTAATTCTAGTAAATTAATTGCTAATCCTAATTGTTGTACTGCATTACTTTGTATGGTTTTACATCCATTAAATGAAATTAATAAAATTAAAAGAGTAATTGTAAGTACATATCAGTCAGCAAGTGGAGCGGGTCAAAAAGGATTAGATGAATTAATAAATCCAAGTTCTGAATATCCTGTTTTTGGAAGACAATATATGTATAATGTATTTTCTCATAATTCAGAAATAGATGAACATACAGGTTATAACGATGAAGAAATTAAAATAATGCAAGAAACTAAAAAAATATTAAATACTAATATAAATATTAGTGCAACGTGTGTAAGAGTACCTGTATTACGAGCTCATTCTGAAAGTGTAAATATTGAATTTGAAAATCCAATAAAAATAGAAGATGTTCGGTTTAATTTAAAAAGTACACCAGGAGTTAAATTAGAAGATAATCCAATGTATAATCAGTTTCCGGAGCCAATAAAAGTAGAGAATAAGAACGATGTAATGGTAGGAAGAATTCGTTATGATTTATCAGATTCATCAGAAAAAACGATAAATTTATTTTTATGTGGTGATCAATTATTGAAAGGAGCTGCATTAAATGCATTTCAAATTCTTGAATTATATCAAAGAAGTAATAGTGAAAATACTAGAGAAATTGAATTTTAACCATTCATATTTTAATATATTAATAGCAGATATGTATTCAATTGATATAACAGCAGAATATCCTATATTTGATGATGTATTATCTTATGCTGCAACTTTTGATAATATTAAATGTTTTAATACTGGGGGTCTAAAGTATGACCCATTACACGATAGTGATGATAATAAATATATAGTATTATTAAAATTAGATGCTGGAAAATATAAAGTAAACTTTGAGGGACATGAATTAGAAATAGAATATATTATAAATAGAGAAAAGCCAGTTGGATTATCTCACATGGTTAAATGTGATGAAATATTAAAATTATATTCAGAAGAAAGTAGAGAAATATTAGAAAATTTTGTTAAGAAAGCATATTTATTTAATAGACCAATGACTGAAAATATGATAGATGTAACTATATTTAAAAATTTTTGGTCAAAATTAAATAAATTACCAATGAGAAATATTGATACTATTTATTTAGATAGAAAAATAAAAGATAATTTATTAGATGATGTTAATCGTTTTATGGAAGAAGAAAGTGTATATAATGAATTTGGTATACCATATAAAAGAACTTATTTATTTGAAGGTTTACCAGGTAGTGGTAAAACTTCAATGATATTTGCATTAGCTAGTAAATTTAAAATGAATATATCTATATTTAATTTTGGTCCTGATGTAGATGATGCAGTATTTATGAAAGCGATATCAACATTACCCGAGAATTCAATTCTTTTATTAGAGGATGTTGATTCTTTATTTATAGAAAGGGAAAGTAAAGTTAAAAGTTGTATAACATTTAGTGGAATTTTAAATACATTAGATGGTGTATCAAGAAGACATAAACTAATAACATTTATTACTACAAATTATGTTGAAAAGTTAGATAGTGCCCTTTTGAGACCTGGTAGAATTGATTATATTATTAAATTTTCATATGCATCAAAAGAGCAAATAGAATTAATGTTCAAAAAATTTAGACCAAATGATAAAACATTCGAACAATTTTATAATAAAATAAGACATAATGAATATTCCACAGCAATTTTACAAAAATTCTTTTTTACTCATAGAAAAAAAGAATCAATATTAGATATGATTAGTGAATTAGAAAATATTAAATCTACACATTCACATTCAAATAAAAAAAATAAACCACCTGATGGAATGTATATTTAATTAATATATTTATATTTAAATTTCTTTGAATATATCTATAATCTTATCAATAAAATTTGAAGATGATGAATTTTCTTTTATATAATTATATCCATTGACAGCAATTTGTTTCCCAGTAGAACTATTCATTAAAATTTTGAAAGATTCATTATCTAAGTCAAGATAGAAATAATCTTCTTTTTTATAAGATAGTTGTAATTTATCATTCTCTATTTTTTTTATAGGTATATAATGAATAAATTCCTTTAATCCAAGTCTTTCATAATATAATGGACTTTCTTCAAAAAATCCTAAACAACCACAACCAAGTATTTCTACAACTTTTGCTAGTAAAAAATTTACTGGATATTTTGCTAGACCTAAAATAGATCCTTTATATTCTGATAATTTTTCATAATATTTTAAATGATAAATCTCATGTTTTAACTTATTATAACCTGGATGTTCTAACCAATCATATAAATCTTTATTATAGAAGTAATTAGTGTACATTTGTTTTCTAGATGGATATGATAATTCATTTATTTTTCCAGTTAATAAAATTTTATTTAATCGCATATCATAGTTTAATGGGTTAAATTTATTAATTATCTGTTCATTAAAAAAATAAAATAAAAATTTTGTTTTTGATAATAATTTTGAATTTATATTAGTAAAATAATCAACTGAAGGTGATAATATTAAATCAACATTTTTGTATCTTTCATCATTATCAATTAATTCAATATCTAGCCTTTCATTATCTGATGTATTTAAAGTTGGAAAATGTAAATCATCCATCCAAAATATCGTTTTAATATTATTATCTTTAATTAATTTCATTTTCTCTGTAAAAGTAACAATATATGATCCAACTTTTTGATGTAGCCAAAATATATAATTTTTATATTTAGTTATATCAAATATATTTATAAAATTCTCAATATCATTTATTTCTACAAATTCAATAAAAATATTATTATTATTTAACTTTTTTTCATATATTTTTATTGTATGTATTATTAATAATTTATTATAATTTACTGGTAAATGATTATAATAAATAAAAAGTATATTCATATATTAAATATATTTTTTTTTTACCAATATAATATTTATTTAAAATTATTATTAATGTCTATTATAAATAATATATTTGATTTAGTTTTTGTAATAAATCTAAGTAAAGACGAATTTAAAAAAGATATGATGACTAAAAAGTTAAATAATCTAAATATTAAATTTAATTTTTTTGAGGGTGTTAATGGTTATAATGAACCAACTTTAAATTTATTTAATAATTACAAATCAAAACCATTTGATTGGGAAGGTGCTCATAATTACGAAAAAATGAGAATGAAAAAAATGATTCCCTCACCAGGCGCATATGGATATTTAGAATCCTGGTTAAATTTATTAACTTATGCAAAAAATAATAATCTAAAAAAAATATTAGTTTTCGACGATGATGTATTATTTGACAATAATTTTGAAATAAAAGCAAAAAATTTTTTTAATACAATACCTAAAAATTTTAAAGTTGCTGCATTAGGTGTTAGTCAACATAATTGTAGTCAAATTGTTTATAAAAATAATTATTATAATCCAATTGTTCATACAGATGGATCATTTGCTTTAGGATTAGATGAAAGTACATATGATGAATTAATTATGAAAATAAAAAAATATAACATTGCATTTGATAGTGGTCCAATAAGACACTTGTATCAAAAATATAAAAAAGACTGTTTTATTGCATATCCAAATATTGTAATAGCAGATGTAAATACAAGTTCAATTAGTGGACCTCGTAATATGCCAGAAATAGCTAAAAAATTAAAATGGGATCTGAACAATTTTAATTACATTAAATATACAAATATTAAAGTTTCAGTTATTATGCCAGTTTTTAATGCTAGTTCTACATTAATTCATTCATTGCAAAGTATATTATATCAAACATATGAAAATATAGAACTTATTATAATAGATGATGCATCTACTGATAATTCTTTAGATATAATAAAAAAATATACTAATAAATTTAATAATGTAAAAATTATAGAACTTAAAAAAAATATGGGATGTTATTTTGCTAGAAATTTAGGAATAAAAATTTCTAATGGATCTTTAATTTGCTTTCAAGATGCGGATGATATTTCAATTAATATACGTATTGAAAAACAAGTAAAAGAAATAATAGAAAATAACTATGATTTTGTAGGATCTAATATTATTAGATGTAGTCAATTTATTAAAAGATATACAAAAAATATTATTAATGAAGAATCATTATTAAATAATAAACCTAGATTAGGTCTTGTGACACTTATGTTTAAAAAAGATATGTTTAAAAAATATGGATATTTTAATGATTACTATCATCATAGTATGGATCAAGAATTTATCGATAGATTATATTACATTAATAATAATGAAATATGTAGTGATCATACACACGAGTTACTAAATAAAAATAAATTTAATAAATTTAAAAAAATAGATGAAGTTTTATACTTATGTCAGCCGATTAATAAATTTAATATATCATCAAAATTTAATAGAGGACACAAGAATTATATAAGACATTTATATTTAGAGAATATAAAAAAAAATAATGCCTATAATTATATATTTCCATTTAAATTAATTCATTTTATAGAAAATAATTTTGGAGAAATTAAAATTAATAATGCACCTGAATTAAATTTTTTAAAATATTTTACTAAAAAAAATGATAAAATATTAGAAATTAATCCAATATATAATACAAATAATCCTATCTTAATTACAAAACCTGAATATTTAAAATTTAACTTAAATAATAATTTTATTATAACAACAAATGGTAATACTAACAATTTTTTAAAATGTAAAAAAATAAATTTATTTTATTTTAAGCCTAACATAAATTATTTTGACTATATTAATTTCCTAAAGAATGAACAAAATAAAAATGAAAATCAAAATGAAAATCAAAATGAAAATGAAAATCAAAATCAAAATCAAAATCAAAATCAAAATCAAAATCAAAATCAAAATCAAAATCAAAATCAAAATCAAAATCAAA
>MDTG01301858.1_pt1 | contig 11210 bp, 6 predicted proteins | sample 811421 | NCBI WGS metagenome assembly MDTG01 (sample SAMN05326645, study PRJNA326480) | marine metagenome | isolation source: seawater | place: Pacific Ocean: South East | collected 2011
GGGTATCCCCAAAAATCAGTTGGCGATGTCGAAGATGCTAGTCAATCAGGCGTACAACAATATGGGTCTTGCCGGCACCCAAACACTCGCTACCTTGTTTGACGGATTCGCCCGCCACAGCCCTGAAGGCGTGGCATTTAAGACTCGGGCTCAGGAAGCGGGTTTCAAGCAGGCCGTCGCCGAGCGGGATTCCGGCGAGCCTATCCCGGGGAGTAAAACTGAACCCAACCGCGGGCACTAGCGATGAGTTACGCGATTCGATTAACCGAATCCCTGTTTCCCGCTCAGACCGACTCCGAAGTCCAATCCATCACCATCGGTGAGCGACTCAAGCTAACCGCTCAAGCTTATCCCCAAGAAATAGCGCTGGTTGAGGTCGATATCGAGGGCGATATCGGCCGCTCTTGGACATGGTCTTCTTTACTCACTGAATGTGAAGAACAGGCGTTTGCGTTAGCCAGCCGATTTCTGCCCGGAGAGCGCGTGACAGTGTGGTCACCGAATACGCCGGAGTGGGTCATCATGGAATTTGCCTGCGCGATGGCTGGCATTGTCATTGTCACTGCTAATCCGGCTCTACAGGCAAGAGAACTACGTTACATCCTGGATCAGTCGGAATCTGTCGCTTTGTTCCTGGTGGAGACTTACCGCGGTAACCCGATGGCAAAAATTTCTGTTGAGGCTTGCGATGGCCTAAGTGGAATACGCGAATGTATTGACCTGAACGATCATCAAGCGATGCGGCGTGTACTGAACCCCGTGGATGTGTTGCCGAGTATTCAGCCAGAGGATGCGGCCATGATTCAATATACCTCTGGCACCACCGGCTTTCCTAAAGGTGCCGTACTGAGTCACTTGAGCCTGCTTAACAATGCGCGATTCTATGCAGATCGTCTCGGTGTCAGAAAAAATTCCGTGTGGATCAACATCATGCCAATGTTTCACACCAGCGGCTGCGGCATGGTGACGCTGGGCTGCCTGCAGGCCGGTTGTAAGATGCTGATCGTCAAGCTGTTTGAGCCTCCAGCCATTTGCCGAGTTATCGAGCGGGAGAAAGTCAGTACCATTCTCGGCGTGCCCACTATGCTCGTTGCCATACTGGAGGCACTGGATAAAGAGCCTTGCGACGTCTCCTCAGTGGAAATGTTTTCCTCGGGTGGTGCCGTGGTCGCCCCGGAGTTGGTAAGGAATATTAAACGGCTGTTCGGCTGCGGGTTTGGGACCCTTTACGGACAAACAGAAACGTCGCCAGTAATCACACAGCACTTCCCGGATGACTCCATCGAGGATATTTGCCACACCATCGGCCAGCCGTTGCCGCAAACCGAAGTCAGCATCCGCAGCGTGGAATCCCAGAAGGTGCTGCCGGTCAACGACGTAGGGGAAATCTGCGTCCGGGCCTATTGCAACATGATCGGTTACCACAACAACCCCCAGGCGACGAGTGAAGCGATCGATGCAAACGGCTGGCTGCACACCGGAGATCTGGGCAGTATGGATGACCGGGGGTATCTGAAAATCACCGGCCGGGTAAAGGACATGATTATCCGAGGAGGCGAGAACATGTTTCCCGCGGAAATCGAAAACGCTTTGCTCGAGCATCCCGAGCTTGCCGAGGTGGCTGTGGTAGGTATTCCCGATGACAAATGGGGAGAGGTGATTGCCTGCTTCTTTCGCACGGAAGACAATCAACCCACGGTCGCAAAAGATTTACATGATTTCTGCCGTGAGCGGCTTTCCCCTCAAAAAACACCAACCATCTGGTGTCTAGTGGAAGAGTTTCCGATGACGGGCTCGCGAAAGATTCAGAAATTCGTCTTACGCGAACAGTTTCTCGAAGGCGTCTACCACCCCCTTCCACTTAATTAGAGTCCTTTTCCTCTCGCCTGTCTTTCTGTCCCGACCGTCACAAAATAATCACTCTCAACATCAAAAAGGCAAAACGAAAGTGCGCCTTGCCTCCTTCCATTTTTTGTTTTTAAGTGATGATTTAGTAATACTTCAGTGTAATCTTGTTTTCGAATTCTGATTAGAAGCTTGTTTGAAAAATTCAAAAAATTGTCTGGTTAATATAGAGATAAGTTTATGATTGTGCGAGGCGGCAGCCCTATCAGGAATACCTCGATTGAATTGCCGATCAGAGTTTAGACTTTAGCCTTTTCAAGGATAACCTAGTGGAACAAAATCGGATCTTTGATTACATCATTGTTGGCGCTGGATCAGCTGGATGTGTTCTAGCCAACAGGCTAACTGAGCAATCGTCCAATCGGGTCTTGCTGATTGAGGCTGGGGGGAATGACCGAAGCATCCTCATTCAAATGCCAGCCGCTTGTGGAATGGCAGCACGTGATCCGCGTTTCGATTGGGGGTACACCAGTGAACCTGAACCATACTGCGACGGACGGCAAATTTTAGAGCATCGCGGCCGAGTCCTTGGAGGCTCTTCAGCTATCAATGGCATGGTTGCCAATCGCGGTAATCCCAAGGATTATGATGCGTGGGCAAGCGAAGGCCTTTCGGAGTGGCGTTATGAAGAGTGTCTGCCTTATTTCCGAAAAATGGAAACATCAGATAAAGGTAAAAGCGAGTTTCGAGGCAACAGTGGACCGCAAACCATAGAAACGTGCAAAGCAACGCACCCCCTTCACCAGGCATTTCTGAAAGCTGGCCAACAAGCCGGCTATGGAATTACTTCGGACCAGAACGGCAAACAACACGAGGGCTTTCACGTTGCCCAGAGTTTTACACGAAACGGTCAGCGCTGTAGCGCAGCGAAGGCATATTTACATCCTGTGATGCAACGGGAAAATCTGACCGTTTTAACGAATACTCTGGCTCACCAAATTCAGTTTGATGGCAAACGTGCTGTTGCGGTACTTGCAGAAAAAAATGGAAGGCAGACTCGGTATGAGGCAAGTCGCGAAATAATTTTATCTGGCGGTGCGATCAATTCGCCTCAGCTTCTTTTGTTATCGGGAGTTGGTGACCCTGCCCATCTCGCCAGTCACGACATCACCACGGTAGCCAATGTCCCCGCGGTTGGAAAAAATCTCGAAAATCATCAAATTGTGCCGATCACTTATGCGACGCCAAAAGGCGTTTCATGGGCTCAGAGTTTCAAAGGCTTGGGGAAATACCGTATAGGTCTTGAATGGATGCTGTTGAAATCCGGATTAGGCGCATCAACCATCTGCGAGACTGGCTGTTTCTTTAAGAGCTCGCCTAATGTTGACTACGCAGATCTTCAGCACGAGTTTTATGCCATGACCGCCGATATGGGTGATCCCGTCGCAAACTTTGAGGACGGCTTCATGTTCTCGATGGGGTTAATGCGACCCGAGAGTCGCGGAAAGGTGATGCTGAAATCAGGTAATCCCAATCATCACCCCTCAATCTCATATCATTTTTTTGAAGCAGCGCGTGATCGCCAAGTCATGATCGACGGTGTCAGACGAACACGTGAGATGGCAGCACAACCCGCTTTTGATGGTTTGCGAAGTCATGAGCTGGCACCAGGGAAAGACGTGCAAAGCGATGATGAAATCATGAGCTGGCTTCGTGCCACTGCCTCAACGGAATACCACCCCACCTCAACCTGTCGAATGGGAACTGGCGATAATTCTGTTACAAATGCGGAGGGATTAGTTCACGAGACAGAAGGATTACGCGTCGTTGATGCGTCAATCATGCCTCACAACGTGACCGCTAACCTCAACGCGCCTGTCATCATGATGGCGGAAAAACTTGCAGATGTCATTCTGCGCTAGACGGCCAAGCCGGGGTGGCTTAAAGGGATTTAAAATGTCTATCATCAGTTAGTACAAGTCATACTCACCAGTAACAAATCTATCATCCCGTCATTAACTGAACATCAAATGAACCATTCAGTCTCTCGCTTAACCTCCGTCCGATGCGCCAACGCGCTGACCGCATCCGGGTGGCAGAAAAACTGTGTTGTGCAATTTAATGATCAGGGCCGCATTGAAAGCGTTCGGGAAGATGAAACCTCTGATGTAGACCTTTATCTTGAGGGTATTGTTATTGCAGGTATCCCAAACCTGCACTCTCATGCGCATCAAAAAGCGATCACAGGATTAACCGAAAATCGAGTACCGGGTCAGGATGATTTCTGGGGATGGCGCGAGCTGATGTACCGTGCTAATTCGCGACTTAACCCCGAACAGCTGCAGATAATCGCGAACCACCTTTATATTGATATGTTGCTCAAGGGGTATACATCTGTTGCGGAGTTTCACTACCTGCATCATCAGCCCGATGGCACTCCATATTCAAACCAAAGTGAAATGTCGGAACGCCTTTTCGAGGCAGCCTCAGAGGCCGGCATCGCTATCACTTTGCTGCCAACGCTTTACTGTCGCGGCGGTTTTGAAAATGAACCGATCAAGGACGCACAGAATCGGTTCTATCACGATCCAGATGGCTATCTTAGACTTCTTTCTGAATGTCACTCGCTCTGCGCTGAAGATCCTGATCGCTCGATAGGCATTGCGGCTCATTCCCTGCGTGCCGTTTCTCCTCAAGATTTAAACGCCACAATAACGCACGCAAAAAGTATTCTTAAGGACGCTCCGATTCACATTCATGTGGCCGAACAAATCAAAGAAGTGAATGACTGCATGAGCGTCAATTCTGCTAGACCCGTTAGCTGGTTATTCGATCAATGTGATGTCACTCATCAGTGGTGTCTGATTCACGCGACACATGTCGATCGTGAAGAACAAGCGCTAATTGCCAAAAGCGGAGTGACCGTTGGGCTCTGTCCCGCGACCGAAGCAAATCTAGGAGACGGTATTTTTCCCGCATCAGAGCTAATGGCAAACAATGGCTTTTTCGGGATTGGATCTGACAGCCAGGTCAGCACATCTCCGGCTCACGAGCTTCAGCTTCTTGAATACGGACAGAGATTGAGTCGGCAAAAGCGGGCGGTACTGGTTACAGATGCTACAAAAAGTAATGGTCGATCACTCATAGACGCCGCGGTCATCGGCGGCAACCGCGCGCAAGGCGAGTTTGTGTGCGGAATACAGCCCGGGTCACGGGGTGATCTCGTTGAGCTGGATTCGGACCATGTTGAATTCTCTAACCGAACCCTCGATCAGGTCCTGGATACCTGGATTTTTTCAGGTCCGTTTAATCCGGTAAAAACCGTGATTGTCGGGGCCAAGCAGGTTGTTCAAAACGGGGTGCACCCGAACCAAGAGGCCGCAACAACGGCTTATCGCAGGATGATCCAATCGTTGGCACTCACTAAAACGTGAAGATTCCAACTAAGATTGAAACTGCACCCATCCGAGATATAAGAGTGCGTAAACCCCGATTGAGCACAACGCAAAATTAATTCCGATCGCCCATTTTGTTGAGCGGAATCTCCAAAGCAGGCTCACCACGATTACTGTAGCGGTTATGGGCAGCAGCAAGGCATCCATAGTGTTTACCGTCTCTTGAAGGTTAAGAAGAGGAAGGGAGCTGGATATTCCCTCCCAGACTGGTCAAAAATTGACCCCAGATTGGCGCCGTAAAGGCAGCACCAGTTTCAAAAAGCGTGAACACACCCAGCACTTTAAAAAATGACCACTTCGATTTTATTTTATTTTATTTTATTTTTAGACTCTGCTCTTCGCGTCTTAACGAAATTAAAATTTTAAACAATAATACTTTTTTAATGCCAGGAAAAAATCAATTTCACTACACACGTCAAAGAACAATCGTTTTAGTGGACTATTGGCAACTTGTCGTGCGTACCTCTCTCCTGAATAGCCCGGTTTAAATCAACTTACCGAGAATCAGATTTAGCAGCATGGCAAGCATTTAAGTTAATTGACGTTGGATAAATAGGTGCTTGAGCGCGATAACGCAAAATATCAGCTGGGGTTCGTCCCGTTCTCGCTGCAACGACCGCCGCCAGCGTGGCGCTACAGTAACGACCCTGACAGCGTCCCATGCCAGCTCGTGTTATCGCTTTTAAACGATTCATATCCTCACATTGCCAATTTTCGACAGCAGTGCTCACTGTTGCAATAGACACGCCCTCGCACCTGCAAATGATAGTTGATTCTGGCAATGACAAAAAATATCCCGCGTCAGGCTGGGGGAAAGCCCGAGCCAGCCCCTTGGCAAAGCCACGCATCCAGAGATGCTTCACCCTGTCACCCAAAGCTGTCAATCGATCCAGCCGTTTTTTCTGAATACCGAGATCATCCAGCACAGCAGTGGCCACCATCCGGCCGCCGGTACGAGCTGCATCTGACCCAAGGATCTCAACACCGTCGCCTGCCATATAAACGTCTTGAGTCGAGCTGCGTCCAACACGGTCGATAACAGGACGATGCTGCCCTGAAACACTTGGTATCTCCAAAAGCTGAGACAGCTGTGTCTCGGACTGAAGATGCCAACCCAGTGCCAGAGCTCGAAGAGGGGTGTCCGTTTTTTTATAACCGTCTGACCAACAAAGCCCCGTGACAGCACCTTCGGAATCGGTCCTCAGCGCAATATCCTGAGCACCAAACTGAATCGGAATTTTCGCACGCCATAATGCAAAAATTTGCCTGACCCCTCGCAAAGCCAGACGAGGGCGCAAGACTAACCATGGAAGTGCGAAGAAAAGGTCTCGCCGGGTCGAGGTACACCACACTCCAGCGACCTCAGCACCCGCTTTCCGGTGTTGCCATGCCACCAACCACAAAAGCGGTCCCGCGCCGACAAAGCCAATCGGATTACCCAAAGCGAGGGCCTGCGATTTCAATGCGATTTGCGCACCACCCAAACTGTAACAACCCTTAGCCTCCCAGCCTTGAACCGGGAATGTCTGATCTATTGCGCCGGTGCATAAAATCAGCTTGTCATAAGTTAATGTGGTACATCCATCAGGACCATCAAGAAATAATTCCCCTTCATGAACTGCCCAGACTCGGGTTTTGGGGCGATAGTCAATCGCATTGCAAATGGCATCGAAGGCGTCGTGTAAGTAGCGGGCCTTGATCGCATCAAATCCATAAATGGCGCGATAACTGCGCCGATGTGAATCCGGAACACGGCGATAAATCTGGCCACCAGAGTGCGCGCCGGCGTCAATCACAACCGGTCGAAAGCCAAATCTCACCAACGTGAGCGCCGCCTCCATGCCCGCAGGACCTGCCCCGACAATCACGATCAGGTTATCGCTCATCGGTCGAGACCGTTCGGTTTGGTAAATAGTTTCAGTCCATCTTCCACGGCCATATCGCAAGCGCGCAAATGTCCCCCGCCGGAGGTCCAAATCCAGCAGCTTTGACACGCTCCCATGAGACAAAATCCTGCCTCATCAGACTGATTAAATACATCGGTTCCTGTTTGACCCGTGCTAAGCAGCACGGCCGTCAGAACGGTATCACCTTCCAGCGCCTCAATTTCAACTCCATCAATCTGTAGATGAACGATCCGTCGGTCGGTCTCATCAAGCCGTTTTGCGTGAGGCCTTGATCTCATTTTTAATGGATCGCCTTAATTGAGACATCAGGGACCTGAGGAAATCGAGTCCGAATCTGTTCGAATGCCTCCAAGACACTATTTGCAGAATCGCCGACGCGCGCGAAAAGCTCGGTCTTCACAAAAAATCGCCAATGCACCGGTAACCGAGTCATGAGTTGTGTCATCTGTCCGTAGCACTCTTTTGTCCACACTGTCTCGAAACTGTCGCGCTCGGGTCCGAAGTGGAAATGCTCGGTCGTTTGATTCGCCGCCAGTTCGGCACGCAATGCCATTGTCGCCGCCTCGTCCACTACGCCTTCTAACAAACACACACCGTAGTCTCGCGCAGCAGAGCTGACGGAAACATAGCCACGAGCTACATCCTCAGCAACTCGCCACGATTCCCGCTCAAGTGGATTACCGCGCCCACCTCCTCCCGCAGAATGCAGATGCAGTACATCGCCAGGCTGTAAAACGACAAAGTCAATATTACCGAGAGATTTTTCTGACGCTGTGCCCGGATTAATAATCATGTCAGAAAGTCCGGCTGCACAACCGCCTAAAATACCCCAAGGACGAAAGCGGCTACGATCGCGGTTTCGCGCACTGACCCGACTGTCAGGAGTAAAGACTCGAAAATCTAGTGCGGTTGCTAAACCACCACGCCAACGCCCTGCTCCACCCGTATCCCGCATCAAACCATAACGGGTAATTTCTATCGGCGTTTCAATCTCGGTGATCTCGATCGGTGTATTTCGCAAATAGGCAGCATCTGCTCCCGAACCATTGGTGCCATCTCGATGCGGCATCGCTCCACCGCCACCTACCACAGGATTCACAGACGAAATTACACTTTTACCCCGACGTTCATCCATGGTCATGACATTGACGATGCAATTATTGCCCGCAGGCGCCGCGGGCATCTGCTCTGGAATCACCTGGGAAAACGCGCCAAATATTACGGAGCGCAGTCGCGCGCACGTCAGCGAACGCATGCCTACAGCAGCTGGAAACTGAGGATTCAAAACAGTACCGTCCGGAGTAATACAAGTAAACGGTCTCGTCAAACCCGTATTCATCAGAATCTGCGGGTTAAGCGTGTGGAGTACGTAATAGACCCCAACCAGCAGGATCGTATGACGCGGATCGCCGCCTGTTGGTACATTGAGTGAGCTACCGAGTTGCGGATCCGAACCCGTGAAGTCCAGTACAGCTTCGTCTCCCGTGATTTTCAGGGTTAAATTAAGACGACAAGGATTAGCGTTGTCAGAATCCTCATCAGCGTAGTCCGCAAACTGCCACGCGCCATTAGGCATTGCGCTGAGCAAATCGCGCGCCTGCTTTTCGGCATAATCCTGTAGTGCAATAATGCCTTTTCGAAACTGGTCGAGACCAAAGGTTTGCACCATGGCCCGCACCTTGCGTTCGCCAGTATTCAACGCCCCAACCAACGCCTTGATGTCACCAATATTCAAACTTGGCTTGCGTACATTACTCGCCATAATGCTTAAAATAGTGTCATCAAAAACACCCTCGCGCATCAGTTTCATCGGAGCAAAGCGGATGCCTTCCTGATGAATCTCAGTTAACGATCGCGAAAGAGACGCTGGCACTGCCCCGCCCATGTCGGTATTGTGAATATGGCCGGCGGCAAATGCGATGATCTCATTGTCGTGGAAGATCGGTTTCCATAAGTGCGTGTCTGGCGTATGGGTTGCCAAAAATCCAGAATAAGCGTCATTGGTAAACGCAATGTCACCCGGGCGATAGTCTTCAATCAATTCCAGCGCGCGCCCATAGTTAAGGCCTGGGTACCACGTGGCGCCCAACTCCATCGGCACCGCAAAGGTGTTGCCTGCAGGATCAGAGAGCATGACCGTGAAATCTTGCGTTTCTTTTACAAATGCGGAATGTGCGGTACGGTGCAGCGTATACGCCATATTCTCGGCCGCAGCACGGCTGTGGTTGGCGAGAACCTGAAGGTCAACAGGGTCGTAATTCAGATCAGTCATTGACATGACTCTCGTTGGGATGAAGGTGTAGATTCAGGTACCCGTCAACATGAACCTGAACGTCTTTTGGAATAACACAAGTCGTGTCCTCTTGAGCCACGATTGCAGGACCCTTGAACCTGTGTCCAGCCATGAGATCATCTCTCGCGTAAACGGGAACCTGATGCAAACCGCCTGCCATTCGCATCGGCGCGTGTTTCAAAGCCTGTGCTTCTGCTGATTGCAAGGGCTGCGGATCGATTCTCAAAGATTGGCCTTGACCACTGATAACCAAACACAGATTTACAATTTCCGCTTCTGCTTCGAGGTCATTAAAATCAAACAACTCGTTGTGCCTTGCATCAAAAGCGGCACGAATTGCCGCAACATCACCCGATTCGATCCAAGCTAAATCTAGAGGAACAGCAACTTCGAAACTCTGTCCTGCGTAACGCATCTCCGCTGAAAAGTTCATTTCTCCCGTCGCATCGTATCCCTGCTTCTGATAAAGCCAGGCCTCTCCCTCGACAGTAAGACTCTTGCTCGCCTCCTGCATCGCCGCTATCGTTGAGATATCACAAGGCTTAAAAAGAGCGCGAACGAAATCACATTTGAGGTCCGACACCAAACCGCCAAAAGCTGAGACGACACCAGGACGATGCGGTACCAAGATATGGCGCATCCCCAAATCGCGGGCGAGCATCGCCCCCAGCATCGGACCGCCACCTCCAAAAGGCATTAGCGTGTACTCCCGCAAATCAAGACCTGCCCGGGATGCCAGTTTTTCAACCTCGAGAAACATCTCTGAGACCGCAACGCGAATTATCGCCTCGGCGGTTGCCGCGAGATCTCGGCCAAGCGAACGTGCGATATCCTCGATCGCAGACTCCGCACGCTTGATATCCAAAGTCAACTGTCCGTAGGCCATGGGCGCATGACCCAAGTAACCACAAACCGCGAGGGCATCAGTCAACGTGGCATCGTTCCCTCCACGTCCATAGCAGGCCGGGCCAGGAGAGGAACCAACGCTTGAAGGACCAACTTTCAAAACGCCAAAAGAGTCCACCTTAGCAACTGACCCGCCACCAATCCCGATAGACGTGACCGAAACCGATGGAATATGTAACGGATAATCGCCGATTTTCTCGTCGGAACCATATTGCGGGTGACCATCAACGATTAATGCCACATCCGCAGAAGTGCCTCCGATATCGACCGTGAGAACCCGTTCACTCCCGGCTTGCTTTGCTAACCAGCAAGCCCCAGTGACTCCAGACGCTGTGCCTGAAAGCAGCATAGAAACGCAGTTCCGCTTACCGGTCCCGGCTCGCATCAACCCGCCATTGGACTTAGTTAACAAAGGGCGGGCTGGCACACCGAGATCTTGCAGCGTCTTTTCCAGACCCTCTAAATAGCCAGCGACACGGGGGTGCACATAGCCATTTAGAACCACCGTCGTGGTGCGCTCGTATTCCCGAACAACAGGCCATATCTCGGAGGATGTAAAAACGAACAAACCGGAATTCAAGCGATTAATTTCGGCTTTTACCGCCTCTTCATGTGCAGGCGAATGATAAGCATGAAGCATCGAGATAATGACGCCATCGATTTCTTGTCGACGGCAATTCGCAACGATCTCGCCAAGTTCGGATAGCTCCAACGACTCACTCTCACCGTCCCGAGCCGTCATTCGACCCGAAATCCCGTAAATCCTGTTCCGAGGAATCAACGGATCAGCCGAGCTACAAAACA
>MDTG01149264.1_pt1 | contig 11209 bp, 14 predicted proteins | sample 811421 | NCBI WGS metagenome assembly MDTG01 (sample SAMN05326645, study PRJNA326480) | marine metagenome | isolation source: seawater | place: Pacific Ocean: South East | collected 2011
CCTCGATACCCCGATAGGGGTATGGTTCCTTAGCAGGGAACTGGTTTCAGCCACTCACCCACGTCTCCGGACCCAAGCGGCAAGACGCGGCCTATAACGAGGGGTGGGCATCGCTTCAAGGGCGCATTCTCTTTTTGCTTATCAGCATCGTGCGGCCGCGTGATGGATTCGGTTCACCGCGAATTCGATTCGATTCGACGCCTATTCATTGCCGCTTCAGCACCCGGAGACTCAATGTAACGCTCGTGATCGCGCGCCTGCCCTGAAGCGGGCGAAACCGGAGGGAATACCATGCACTCGATCCGCAAAGCCCTGGCTGCCGCTGCATTGCTGGCTCTGCCAGCGCTGGCCATGCCGGCGCTGGGCACCTCTGCCGCCGCGCAGGAAATCGAGACGGTCGATCCCGACCTGATGATCGATGGCGACCTGATGGGGGAGGACGAGGTGCAGACCACGCCTGAATATCGCGGCACCCCTAATCCGCAGCCGAACGAGATCCCGGCAGAGCCCGGCTTCGAGGGCGCTTACGAATCGAACGAACCGTCCGCCCGCTACCAGACCAGTCCGGCCCCCGAACTGCCGCCGCAGGACATGCCTGCGCAAGGTTCGACCGTGGACGTGGCCGAAGCACCGGCACCTTCCTCCGCAACCTATGCCGAGGACGACCTGATCGGCGCTGCCGAAGGGTTGTTTGGGCGCGGCGCGGAAGGGCTTGCGCGGCTTATCCAGGATATCCTTTCCGATCAGGGCGAACCCAACGGCTATATCGTCGGGCGCGAAGGCGGTGGCGCTTTCGTCGTCGGCGTGCGCTATGGTTCGGGCACACTCCCCCACGCGGTCGAAGGCAACATGCCGGTCTACTGGACCGGACCCTCGATCGGCCTCGATGCGGGCGCCAATGCGGGCAACACCTTCGTGCTGGTCTACAACCTCTACGATACGGACGAGCTCTACGAACGCTTCCCGGCGGGCGAGGGGACCGCCTATTTCGTGGGCGGCTTCAACGCCAGCTACGTGCGCAAGGGCGACGTGGTACTGATCCCCATCCGCGTAGGCGCTGGCCTGCGGCTCGGCGTGAATGCGGGTTACATGCGCTTCTCGCGCAAGCAGCGCTGGCTGCCGTTCTGATCGGGCGGCGTTGACCGGGCAATCTGCGCACTTGCAGATTGCGCCGGGTGGCGGCATTGAGCCGCCATCATGCTCGACAGACTCAACCAGCAACCGCCCGACGCGCTTCTCGCGCTGATCAAGCTCTACAACGCGGACCCGCGCCCTACCAAGATCGACCTTGGCGTGGGCGTCTATCGCACCGCCGACGGCGCGACGCCCGTGTTCGGCGCGATCAAGGAAGCGGAGAAGCGGCTGGTCGAGGGGCAGGACACCAAGGCCTACCTCGGCCCCGAGGGCGACATGGGCTTCGTCCATGCGCTGATGCCGCACGTGTTCGGCGATGCCCTGCCCACGGGTGGCCGCATCGACGGGATGCAGACGCCGGGCGGCACGGGTGCTGTTCGCCTGGCCGTGGCGCTGGCTCACAAGGCGGGCGTGCAGAAAATCTGGATGGGCACACCGAGCTGGCCCAACCACGCGCAAATCCTGGCCGACTGCGGTATGGAGACAGGCACGTTCAACCACGCCGGCGACAACGGCTCTGCCGACATGGACGCCCTGCGCGACGTGCTGGCCAAGGCAGGCAAGGACGATGCCGTCCTGCTGCACGGTGCCTGCCACAACCCGACCGGCGTCGACTACACCGACGCCGAGTGGGACGAGACCGCGGGCCTGCTGAAGGACAGCGGCGTCCTGCCCATCATCGACCTTGCCTATCAGGGTCTGGGCGACGGGATGGATGCCGACGCATACGGCGTGCGCAAGGTTGTCTCCAGCGTTCCGGAAGTGCTGGTGGCCTACAGCTGCGACAAGAACTTCGGCCTCTATCGTGACCGTGTGGGCGCGCTCTATGCCATTGGCGGCGATGCAGATATCGTCACGCGCGTGATGTCCAACGGCTCTGCGCTGGCGCGGGCCAACTGGTCCATGCCGCCGGATCACGGTGGCGCTGCCGTGCGCACGATCCTGGAGGACGAGGGGCTGACCGCCAACTGGCTGGAAGAGCTCGAATCGATGCGCCAGCGTATCGGCCAGGTGCGCGCGAAGCTGGCCGAATCCGGCACTGCGGGCAGCGTGGACCTGACCCCGCTGGGCAAGCAGAAGGGCATGTTCGCCATGCTGCCTGTCTCCAAGGGGCAGGTGCAGCAGCTGCGCGAGGGTCACGGCGTCTACATGGCCGGTTCGGGCCGCATCAACGTGGCGGGCCTGACGATGGGCAACATCGACGCTTTCGTTGCCGCGCTGGCCGACGTGACCGGCTGATCGCACGACAACCTGGAACGCCGACAGGGGTGTTCTGGAAAAGTTGTGTTTCATGCGCCCGGCTTTTCTTCGGAAGGCCGGGCGTTTGTCGTATCGAGCCGCCCCAGCAAGCGCAGAAGCGCGGAATTGTCGGCTTTATGACGCATTGCGCACACTTTCTCGCGATGGATCAGCGGGGCCACGAGGCCCATGTCGATCCGCCGGAACAGTTCCTCGCTTGTAACCTTTCGCCAATCGACCTCGCTTTCGATCCGTCCCTCGCCGGGCGGGGTCAGCACAACGTCCCATGCGTGGGCGAAGCTGGCTGCATCCGTCCGGCGGCGCAGGCGATAGGCGCTCATCCGGCTCATCCCGGCCGCCCTCGCGGCGGCACTGACGCTGCCGGTCAGGTAGAGATGGGCGAGGAAAACGCACTGGCGTTCGATGGTCCAGCCATCCTTGCGACGGCGCGAGGGTACGGGCGCGAAGAACGGCGGGCGGCGGCGCGTGTTGGCAGGGCTTCTCGGCATGGGCCGGGATTGCGGCGGGTTCGAGGGTGTAGGACAGCGACCATGCGCTTTGCGCAACAGCGGAAAAGGATTATCCTGCCGACAAGAGAATATGCCGGGGGGAAGCGAATTGCGAAATCGGGAACGTGAGGACTTTGGTGCGCTGGTCGGCTGGACAACCAGCCGCAAGGGAGGCCTGATAACGCTGCGGGTGCAGTGCGTGGACAAGCCGCCGCCGCACGCCAAGAACGATGTCCATTCCCACTTCTACGTACTTACCGACCAGCAAGCGGTGCAATTGGGGCACACGCTGTACAAGGCTGCGGGGCAGACTTTGCCGGATAACAAGGGGCGCGGATTGTTTGCGCGCCTGTTCGGCTGACGATCAGCCGCGCAGCGCCTGCATCCGGTGCAGGTAACGCGCGATGGTGTCGACCTCGAGGTTCACCTCGGCATCCTGCGCCAGTTCGCCCAGCGTGGTGACATCGGCGGTGTGGGGGATGATGTTGAGGCCGAAGTGGACGGAACCGTCATCCCGGTCCTGCACCGAATTCACGGTCAGCGACACGCCGTTGACCGTGATCGAGCCTTTCTGCGCGATGAAAGGAGCCAGCTCTGCCGGGGCGGCAATCGTCAGGCGCATGGAATCGCCTTCCAGCTGCCAGTCGGCCACGCGGCCCACGGCATCGACGTGGCCTGTCACGATATGGCCACCCAGTTCGTCTCCAAGCCGCAGCGAGGGTTCGAGGTTCAACCGGGCGCCTTCCTTCCACATGGCCTTTGCCGTGCGCGAGGTCGTTTCGGCGGACACGTCCACCACGAAATGCGCGTCGCCCTTGGTGCCGCCGCGATCGACCACCGTCAGGCACACGCCCGAACAGGCGATGGAGGCACCGATATCGAGCTCGGCAGGGTCGAACGGACAGGCGATGGTCAGGCGCAGGTCGCCGCGCTGCTGGACCTGCGTGATCGTGCCGATGGCAGTGACGATGCCAGTGAACATGGATAGCCCCTTCTTGAATCAGCCGCGCTGATAGACTTCGAGCGTGTCGCTGCCAAGCGTGCGCCGGTCCTGAAGGACGAGCCCGTCGGCAAAGGCCGCCTCCAGCGTGTCATGCCCGATGTTACCGATGGCAGGCGTGCCGCCACCCAGCAGAACCGGGGCGCGGTAGACAAGGAGGCGGTCGACCAGTCCGGCCTTGAGGAAAGCCGAGGCGGTCTGTGCGCCGCCTTCCACCATCAGGTAGCGCACGCCATCCAGCGTGGCGATGTCATTCGGGCTGCGGATCGCCTGCCAGCCTTCGGGCACCTCGCCGGATGTGAGGGCGATCCTCTTTGGTGAGCGACCTTCCAGCCCTGACAGCCGCACGTCGAGGCGCGGGTTGTCGGCGCGCAAGGTGCCGCCGCCGACAAGGATGGCGTCGGCGCGTGCGCGCTCGCGGTGGCCGTGGGCGCGGGAGGCCGGGCCGGTGATCCACTGGCTTTCTCCGCCGGATGTGGCGATGCACCCGTCGAGCGACATGGCCAGTTTCAGCGTCACGTGCGGACGGTTCTTCGCGAGATTCGCCGCGTGGCCGGAGAGGTCGAGGCGCTGAGGCTCCCAGTGCAGCAGCGTGACTTCGGCTCCGGCGTCCTGCAACCGGGCGGTTCCGCTGCCCGCAGTGCGTGGATCGGGATCGTCCATGCCGATCACCACGCGGGCAAGACCCGCATCTGCAACAAGGTCCGCGCAGGCCGGGCCGCGCTTCGACCTGTGTGCGCACGGCTCCAGCGTGACGTAGAGCGTTGCGCCTTTCGCGGCGCTGCCTGCCTGATCGAGGGCGACGGCCTCGGCATGGGGTCGCCCGCCCGCCATGGTCCAGCCGCGGCCCACGACCACGCCATGCTTCACGATGATCGCGCCGACGCCGGGATTGGGGCTGGCGAGGGGACGCGCGCGTTCCGCCAGCGCGGCGGCGGCGGCCATCCACCGCGCGTCGTCAACCAGCGGCATTGGCGCAGTATTCCTCCAGGGAGAGCGCCAGTTCCTCCGCCGTGGGGCCGGTTTCCTCGGGCTGTTCGGCGGACTGCTCCTCGGCGATCTCCTCCTTCATCGAATCGACGTCGATGAAAGTCGCGCGGCCCAGCGCCTCGTACATCTCGCGCCGGGCCTGCTCGTTCGCTGCGATGGCGGCCTGGATCTCGTTCTTCAGTTCCTGGTTGGCGCAGTTGGAGGCGATGATCTCGCCTTCGGTGCGCCCGTCCTCGAACGTGGAGATGTACATGACTTCGGGCGGCGCGATCTCGCCGCGCTGGCTCTCGGGGATGAACAGCATGAACACGCAGAAGGTGGCGGCGATGGCCACGCCCAGGATCTGCCAGCGGTGCGGCGTCGGCTGCTTCCACTGGTCATGGAAATCGGTGACCGCGCGGCGCGGCGATACTCGGCGGAAGAAACCTTTCATGGCGCTAAGAATAGGGATGCAGAGGGCTTTTCGCCAGCAATAGCTTAGCCGAAGGCGGCGTAGAGGGAGCGGCCCTCGCGCTTGAGCCAGCCGTCGGCTTCCCCCAGCCGCCCCTCGAACAGCTTCGCCAGCAGCGCGTGAAAGGCGGGCGAGTGGTCGAAATGGACGAGGTGCGCGACCTCGTGCGCCACGACGGAGCGGCGCACGTGATCGGGTGCCATCACCAGCCGCCAGTTGATGCGGATGCAGCGGCCTGTCTTGCGGTCGCCGGAGCACGATCCCCAGCGCCGTTGCGCGCGCGAAAGGCGCAGGGCGGGCTGCGGCAGGTCGGCCCGCTGGCAATAGAAGGCGAGGTCCTCGGCGCACAGGCGCAGGGCTTCGGTCTCCAGCCAGCGGCGCACGCGGCCTTCCAGCCCGTCCGCCGTACCACCCACGCGCAGCAGCGCGCCATCGACCAGCGGCTTGCGCCCCGCGCTCCTGTCCCAGGCGATGCGCACGTGCTCTCCGCGATAGGCGATCGCTTCGCCGTCGCGCACGCTCACGCGGGCAGGCACCTTGTCCAGTTGCCGCTCGATCCACTCGGCGCGCGCCCTGGCGAAGGCCAGCGCATCGCGCGTGCGGCCCCAGGTGGGGAGGGTAATGCGCACTTCGCTGCCGTCGGGGGAGAGCCGCATGGTCAGGCGGCGGGCGCGGGCATGGCGGCGGATGGCGATAGGAAGCGTCTGGCCGGCCACGTCTATGGCGGGGTTCTGGTGATCGTCGCGCAGCCAGTCGATCACGCGCGCCTCTTGTCTGGTTGGGGGGGCTCCTCCCAGTCGACCACGTGGTGCTCCAGCGGCCCGGCCACGGTCTCGCTGATGCAGCGCCCGGCGACGCTGGCGCCCGCTTCCATCATCGCGTCGCGGCTTCCGGTCAGCAGGTGGTGCCATTCGGGAAGCGGCTCACCCTCGGCGCGGCGCACGTAGGCGCAGGTGGACGGGAGCCAGCGAATGGACTTGAGCAAGCGGGGTGTCAGGCGCAGGCAATCGGGCACGAAGGCCTTGCGATGGCGATAGTCGCGGCACTGGGCGGTGCCGGTGTCGAGCAGCTTGCAGGCGACGTTGGTATCGACGATCTCGCCGGTGTCCTCGTCCTCCAGCTTGTGCAGGCAGCACTTGCCGCATCCGTCGCACAGGGCTTCCCACTCGGCGCGGCTCAGCTCCTCGAGCTCGAGCTCCCAGAAGCGGTCCCTCAACGCACCCATTTTTCCAGTTCCGCGGCCACGGCTTCGGCCGATTCCTCGACGGGGATCAGCGCCATCGGCTCACCCTCGCGGTCTACCAGGTATCCGGTGCGCGAGTGGTCCATCAGGTAGCCGCCCTCCGCGTTCGGCTCCAGCTTCTGGTAGTAGGCAAAGAAGCTGGCGGCCGCCGCCTCGATCTGTTCGGGGGATCCGGTAAGGCCGATCACATCCTCGGAAAATGCCGCCGCGTATTCGCCGACCTTTTCCGGCGTGTCGCGTTCGGGGTCGATGGTGATGAAGATCGGCTGCACGTCTTGCGCCAGCTCCGGATTCTCCTCGGCGAAGGCGTTGTAGCCGCGCACCATCCGGTCCATGTCGAACGGGCAGATGTCGGGGCAATAGGCATAGCCGAAATAGACTAGCTGATACTTGCCCGCGAAATCCGCGCTGGTGACCTGGTTGCCGTTGGTATCGACAAGATCGAACTCGCCGGTCAGCGCGCTGCCGTAAAGCGGCGCGTCGGTAACGGGCGGCTGGCTCGCGCCGCCATCGCAGGCGACGAGCGAAAGGGCCAAAAGGACGGGGGTGACAACCGGTATACGTGCTGACATGACGTAGCGTTCATGCTCTGCTAACGCGCTCTGCGCAAGCAAAGTCCCGCACGGCAGCGGTGCTTTTGCGCACATTATTGATACAGGAGAGATGGGAAGTGGCACGCGCCCCCATTCGTACAATTTGTCTTGGCCTGGCCGCGCTGGCCGCCACCGCCCTGTCGGTGCCCGCCGCGGCGCAGATGTATTCCGAAGGCTACGAATTCCTGCAGGCGGTGAAGAATCGCGAGGGCGACGACGCCACCGAAATGCTGCAGCAGCCCGGCACCACCATCGTCAACTCGCGCGACATCAGCACGGGCGAGACGGGCCTGCACATCACGGTGGAGCGGCGCGACGTGACCTGGACGAAGTTCCTGCTGCAGGAAGGCGCCAATCCCAACATCGCCGACAACCGCGGCCGTACTCCGCTGATCCTGGCTGCCCAGCTTGGTTTCGTCGAAGGCGTGCAGGCGCTGGTAGATGCAGGCGCGCGGCTGGATGTCGGCAACGAGACGGGTGAGACCCCGCTGATCGCCGCCGTCCATGCCCGCAATATCGAACTGATCGAAGTGCTGGTGGGAGCGGGCGCCGACCCCGACCGGGCCGATAACGCCGGGCGCACCGCGCGCGACTATGCCGCCATGCCGGGCGTTTCGGCCCGCGTGCTTGCCGCCATCGAACGCAGCGAGGACGCTGCCGAAGCGAACGAGACGCGCACCTACGGGCCGGTGTTCTGATGGCCGAGGCTGACCTCAAGGATGCCACGCTGGACGAACTGCGCATCGCGCTGGCTCCCGATATCGCCACCGCCGCCATGTTCGACGGGTGGACCGACGCCGCGCTGGAATCCGCCTGCGAGATGGCGGATGTCGATCCTGCCGTCGCGCGCCTTGCCTTCAAGGGCAATGGATTCGGGGGGCGGGCGATGGACATGATCGATGCCTGGATCGCTTCCGTCGACGAGAAGATGCAGGCCCATTTCGCCGACGGGCGGCTGGACAACATGCCGATCCGCGAGAAGATCCGCAGCCTCGTGTGGTTCCGCCTGGAAGCGGTGATGGGCCTCGAAGAATCGCTGCGCCGCGCCGCCGCCGTGCAGGCGATGCCGCAGAACGCGCCCTCCGCGCTGAGGCAGGGCTGGTCCAGCGCGGACAAGATGTGGCGACTGGCGGGCGATACGGCCACCGATTACAACCACTACACCAAGCGCGCGATCCTGGCCGGTATCTACGCCGCCACGCTGGCCGTTTTCGTGGAGGACCAGAGCGAGGACAAGGCCGAGACCGCCGCCTTTCTCGACCGCCGGATCGAAGGCGTGATGAAGTTCGAAAAGGCCAAGGCGCAGCTGCTCGGCAAGGACCGCGAGCATTTTGATGTGGCGCGGTTCCTGGGCCGGTTGCGCTACCCTCAAAAGTGACTCGCGTTTTTCTATTGCGAAGCAGTTGCAATTAGCGCGCCGCTCTGGCACCGGGCAGTTTGTGGAAAACGACCTGACACTCGACCTTCTCGCGCCGCTCGAGCGCGCTGAAATCACCCATGTCGACTGGAGCGTGCTGGCGCCCGACGAAGGCAAGCGCCTGCGCGCCATGGGCATCGACGAAGGGGCCCGCGTGGCGATAGCCCATCGCGGCATCTTCATCGGGCGCGATCCGATCGCGATCATGGTGGGGCGGATGAACGTGGCAATCCGCCGCGTCCACGCCCGCGCGATGCAGGTGAAGCGGGTATGAGCAGGCTTCGCACCGCCGCGCTGGTCGGCAATCCCAATGCGGGCAAGAGCGCGCTGTTCAACGCGCTGACCGGCGCGCGCCAGAAGATCGCCAACTATCCCGGCGTCACCGTGGAGCGGAAGGCCGGGCGCATGTTCCTGCCTTCGGGCGAGCCGGTCGAACTGATCGACCTGCCCGGCTCCTATTCGCTCGATCCCGCCAGCCCGGACGAGGAAGTCACGCGGCAGGTGGTGCAGGGCGATTTTCCAGGTGAACCCGCGCCCGATGTACTGATCGTGGTGGTGGATGCCGCAAACCTCGAACAGCACCTCGTCTTCGCGCAGGAACTGATCGCGCTGGGCCGCCCGACCGTGGTGGCGCTCAACATGGTCGACATGGCGGAGCGGGACGGGCTGGTGCTCGATGCCGATGCCCTGTCGGCGGCGCTCGGCGTGCCCGTGATCTCCACCGTCGCCGTGCGCAAGCGCGGGATCGAAGCGTTGGTGGAAGCTTTGGGCGATGCCGAGAACCAGGACCTCTCCACCCGGCACGAGGTTGCCGGGCAGACCCTGCCCGAGCGGCGGCTGGCCGCGCGCAACATGGCCAAGGGGGCGATCCTTTCCGAAGACAGCATGCACCGCCTGCACGCCAAGCTCGACAAGGTGTTGCTGCACCCGTGGCTCGGCCCGCCGATCCTGTTCGCGCTGCTGTTCGTCATCTTCCAGGCGGTGTTCGCCTGGGCCACGCCCTTTGCCGATGCGCTGGACGGCGGCATCACCGCGCTGATCGGCGTGGTGGAAGGCACGATGCCCGAAGGCGTGGTGCGCGACTTCATAACGGAGGGCGTGCTGACCGGCGTCGGCTCGGTCGTCGTGTTCCTGCCGCAGATCGTCATCCTGTTCGCCTTCATCCTGGCGATGGAGCAATCGGGCTACATGGCCCGCGCGGCATTCATCATGGACCGGCTGATGGCCTATGTCGGCCTGTCGGGCCGCAGCTTCATCCCGCTGCTCTCCAGCTTTGCCTGCGCCATTCCCGGCATCATGGCAACGCGCTCCATCGCCGATCCGAAGGACCGGCTGACCACGATCCTGGTCGCGCCGCTGATGACCTGTTCCGCGCGTCTGCCGGTCTATGCGGTGATCATCGCTGCCTTCATTCCTGCGACAACCGTGGGTCCGGGCATCGGCCTTCAGGGGCTGGTGCTGTTCGGTCTTTACGTGGCGGGCATCGTCGGCGCGATGGCAGCCGCCCTCGTACTGCGCCGCACGGTGGCGAAGGGCGGGGCGAGCGGCTTCATCATGGAAATGCCGCGCTACCAGATGCCGCCCTTGCGCGACATGGCCATCGGCCTGTGGCAGCGCGCCTGGGTGTTCCTGCGCCGCGCGGGCACGATCATTTTCGTCGCCACCATCGCGCTGTGGGTGCTGTTGAGCTTCCCCAAGGCGGAGCCGGGCGAGAGCCAGATCGACGCCAGCATCGCCGGCCACGTGGCCGACGGGATGCACGTGATCCTGTCGCCCATCGGCTTCAACCGCGAGATCAGCCTGGCGATCATCCCGGCCATGGCTGCACGCGAAGTGGCGGTTTCGGCGCTGGCGACGACCTACGCTGTCGAGGGCGCGGACGAGGAAGAAGAGGCCGAGGGCCTGATCCCGCGCCTGCAAGCCGGATGGAGCCTGCCAACCGCGCTCGCGTTTCTCGCGTGGTTCGTCTTCGCGCCGCAGTGCATCTCCACCATCGCCGTCGCCAGGCGCGAAACGAACGGGTGGAAATGGCCGATCTTCATGCTCGTCTACCTGTTCGGCGCGGCCTACGTGTTCGCCGGGCTGACCTACTGGAGCGCGGTCGCGCTGGGGCTGTAGCGCCGCGCCTGCTGATAACCCGCTCCGCAGTGGAGATAACTCGTCTCGCAGGGGTGGCGACTCGCCTGCCGCTTCGATAGGCCGGTCTGCGAACAGACAAAGGATGCGAATCGATGGCGGGTAGTCTCAACAAGGTGATGCTGATCGGAAACCTGGGCCAGGACCCGGAAGTCCGCAGCTTCCAGAATGGCGGCAAGGTGTGCAACCTGCGCATCGCAACCAGCGAGACGTGGAAGGACAAGGAAGGCCAGCGGCAGGAAAAGACCGAATGGCACACCGTCGCGATCTTCTCCGAAGGCCTTGTCCGCGTCTGCGAGAACTACCTGAAGAAAGGTTCCAAGGTCTACGTCGAAGGCCAGTTGCAGACCCGCAAGTGGCAGGACCAGAACGGGCAGGATCGCTATTCCACCGAGATCGTGCTGCGCGGATTCAACGGCACGCTGGTCATGCTCGACGGTCGCGGTGAAGGCGGCGGCGGCGGTGGTGGCGGCTTCGGCGGCGGCCAGCACAGCGGC
>MDTG01249382.1_pt1 | contig 11209 bp, 9 predicted proteins | sample 811421 | NCBI WGS metagenome assembly MDTG01 (sample SAMN05326645, study PRJNA326480) | marine metagenome | isolation source: seawater | place: Pacific Ocean: South East | collected 2011
ATTTCTTTTTCGATTGACATTTAACATCCCTTTTGATGAAGTTTATATATTATTATAATAATATAAACATATAAATTTTTATAATCCTTATGTAATTTTTATTATTTTACATTCAATAATTTTTAAAGGAAAAAAAAGTGGAATTAGAAAAAAGACATACTCCATTATTGACTCCTCAAGATGCACTAATTGCAATAATGGTTGCGGAAAGTTTATCTGATGAAAACTTTTCAAGTAAAGAATTATTATCAATTAACCTCATTGTAGATCACTTACCAATTTTTGAAAATTATAATAATTCTAGAATAAAGTTAATAGCACAAACTGTTTTTGATATTTTTGAAGAAGAAGATGGGTTAGATGCATTATTTGGATTAGTAAGAGATGCATTGCCTGAAAATTTGCATGAAACTGCGTATGCACTTGCTTGTGATGTGGCTGCTTCAGATGGAAGATTACAAGAAACTGAATTAAGATTATTGGAAGAAATAAGACACGAACTAAATATAGACAGACTTAATGGTGCAGCAATTGAAAGAGGAGCAAGAGCTAGACACCAAAGAATTTCATGATTTATTTAAAATTTTCAACCAAGAAAAAAGTATTTCTTTTTCTCTATTTTTGCATTCAATTAACCACTTTTTACTACTTTTAGGCCTTTGAGCTTCTTTTGGGTTAACTTTTTTTCTAAACTGATTATTCGAATTTAAAATTGTAAAAGAGGCTATAGGTTTTTCGTTTAACAATATATAGCCAGCTAATCCCCTTACAAAAAACATAGTTCCTGTTTTAGCTACAATTTTAAAGTTTTTATTATCAAATCTTTTTGATAATTGATTATTATTTTTGTAAACCTTAAGTATTGAAGATAATTTTCTTTCAGTTTCGTCTCTTGAAAGAAATTTTGAAATTGAATTTGAAGAAGCTTTATTTTTGATACTTAAACCAGAATGATTGACGTAATTATTATCAGAAGTGTTTGTTATCAAGTTAAACCATGAACTCATTAAGAAGCCAGACTCTTTAAGATTTTTAACATTAATCCCCCAAATTTTTGCGGTGAATATACCTACTACTTCTGCGGTCATATTTGTCGATTTCTTCAACATTTCTTTAATTATTATCTTCAATTCATCAGAAAAATTATTGGCTATGACTTTTGCATTACTTGGACACTTTCGTAACTCTGGTTCAGGTACTTTTATTTCAAATTCCTCTGATATTGAAATAAAGACACTTGAAGCAAAGTTAGTTGACAAACTTACAGGAAGCCATCTACCGCCTTCCTTATTTAATATTTTTGAAAACACAGTCCAATTTTCTTTTCTTAAATCCTGACTAATTTGATGTAAGTATGGTGACTTTTGTTTTTTTTTACTGTTTATGCTAATATTTTTTACGATGTATTTTTTTGTTTTTCCAATGGCATAGAGTGTTAATTTAAAACCAGAAATATTTTTTTTCCACTTAAAAAAAATTTTATTACCATTTAAATTTAAACCTGAGAACCCAGGATTATAGCTCGCTTCTTCTGGTTGTTCATTATCAATATTCTCAAAACTATTGATAAAAGTATCATCAACAAAGAATTTACCATTAATTCTTTTTATACCTTTCTTTTTTAATTTTTTAACCATTTCGAATAAATTTTCAATTGATAATGTTGGATCAGATCCTCCAACTAAGTATAAATTTCCATTTAATTGATTATTTTCAATTACACCATCATAAAGAAGAGAGGTTTTAAATTTAAAACTTTCACCAATATTTTCAAGTACATAACTTGCAGTAATTGCTTTAGAAACAGAAGCTAAAGGTAATTTTATATCTTCATTAAAACTACTAATAACTTTCTTTGTTTTTAGATCTATCATACATAAAGAAATTTCATCTTTATAAATGTCATTTTGAAGAAAATTTTTTAAATTTAAATTATCCTTAGCAAGAGCTTTAGAATAAAAGAAATTCAATAAAGAAAGAAAAAAAAAATTTTTTAAAAAAATTCTTCTACTAAATTTTAAATTCATTTTTTTAACATTTTTCTAATGCAAGATGAAGATTCATAATTTTTTTTTCCAAAAAGCAATGTCCATGAAGGGGGGTTAGAATAAATGATTTTTCTAGAATTAGAGTTATCCAATCTATACTTCTTATATTTTATCGCAGCTTTTGAGGAAGTAACCTTAACATTTGTGCCAGGCCTTGATACTACTATAATTGGAATATTTTCAATAATCCACAACCAATCTTTCCAAAGATGAAGATTACAAAAATTATCAGAACCCATTATCCAAACGAAATTTACATTAGGGTTAACAATAAATAATTTCTTAAGGAGGTCTTTTGTAAATCGCGTATCTAACTTCACCTCTATATCAGAAACAATAATATTTTCATTTTTAATAATTTTTTTTATTAAAGAAATTCTTTTTTCAATAGGTTCAGGTTTAAAATTCTTAATAGGATTTTTATGATTTACCAACCATATTATTTTGTCAAAACCAAATCTTTTTTCTGTAACTTTTGAAATATTTAAATGACCTGAATGCGGCGGATCAAATGATCCTCCAAGCAAACCTATTTTTTTTTTTGAAGTAATTGAAGGAAAGTAATTCAATATAATTAAATCCTAGTTAATTTTTTTTATATGCTTTAGAAGTAGTTGATAAAATATAATATGAATAGAACCAAAAAAAAAGAGGAATTAACAATGTCAGCAAATAAATATATTTACCATATGGAAAATGTTTCCAAAACTTATGCAGGCGGAAAAAAATGTTTTGAAAATATTCATCTTTCTTTTCTTCCTGGAGTTAAAATAGGTGTAGTTGGCATAAACGGATCTGGCAAATCATCGTTAATGAAAATCATGGCTGGTATTGATAAAGATTTTAATGGTGATGCATGGGCTGCAAAGGGAATAAAAGTAGGATATCTTCCTCAAGAACCAAAATTAGATGAGAGAAAAAATGTAAGAGAAAATATTTTAAATTCAATACAAGAGAAAAAGAATATTTTAGATCAGTTTAATGAAATAGCAATAAGTATTGGAGAAGAATATTCTGACCAAAAAATGGAAAAAATGACCGAATTACAAGATATAATTGACTCTCAAAATTTATGGGAATTAGACAACAAAATTGATATTGCTATGGAAGCATTGAGATGCCCACCAGATGAAACAGAAGTTTCAAAATTATCTGGAGGAGAAAAAAGAAGAATAGCTATTTGTAAACTTTTGTTAGAAGAACCAGATTTACTTCTATTAGATGAGCCAACAAATCACTTAGATGCCGAAACTATTTCTTGGTTACAAAACCATCTAATTTCTTACAAAGGAACATGTTTAATAGTAACACATGACAGATATTTTTTAGATAGTATAACTGGATGGATTTTAGAATTAGATAGGGGTAAAGGCATACCTTATGAAGGAAATTATAGCGAATGGCTAGAACAAAAAGCAAAAAGAATACAACATGAAACTAAGGAAGAAAAATCAAGACAAAAAACTTTAAATAATGAATTAGAGTGGATTAGGCAAGGAGCTAAAGCTAGACAGGCTAAACAAAAAGCAAGAATTAATTCATACAATCAATTATTAAATGAAAAAACTAATTTAACAAACACTCAAGCTCAAATTATAATACCAAATGGACCTAGGCTTGGGGCAAAAGTAATAGAGATAAATGAAATTTCAAAAAAATATGATGATAAGATTTTAATAGAAAATTTGACTTTTTCATTACCAGCTGGAGGAATAGTAGGAATTATAGGCGCCAATGGAATTGGAAAATCTACTTTATTAAAAATGATTACTAATGAAGAGAAACCTGATAGTGGAGAAATTAATTTAGGGGATACTGTCAAATTAGCTTATGTTGATCAAAGCAGAGATAATTTGAACAATGAAAAAAATGTGTGGGAAGAAATCTCTCAAGGCTTAGATATTATAAAATTGGGAGATCTTGAGGTCAATTCAAGGGCTTATTGTAGTAGTTTCAATTTCAAAGGCCCAGATCAGCAAAAAAAAATAAAATTATTATCTGGTGGTGAAAGAAATAGAGTGCATATGGCAAAATTACTTAAATCTGGCGGTAATGTAATACTTCTTGATGAACCTACTAATGATTTGGATGTTGAAACACTTCGAGCATTAGAGGAAGCTATTTTAAATTTCGTCGGTAGTGCAATAATAATTAGCCATGATAGATTTTTTTTAGATAGATTATGTACTCATATTTTGGCTTTTGAAGGTAACAGTAAAGTAGAATGGTTTGAAGGTAACTTTCAAGATTATGAGAAAGATAGAAAGAGAAGATTAGGTTCAAATTACGATATACCCAAAAGGGTAAAGTACAAAAAATTTTCTAGATAATTTTTATTCAAATTTTTGGAATTTTTTGTAATAGAGGAAATAACTTTTTCATGTCAGGACCAACTTCTAAACCAGTTAAAGCTTTTCTAAGAGGCATGTAAATATTTTTTCCTTGTCTACCGGTTTTGATCTTTATTTCTTTTACCCAATTGATCCATGAGTTTTCATCTCTTGGTTTATCGGGAATTAATGAGAAACATGTTTGAAGAAACTCCATGTCTTCTTTTTCTATTACAGGAATTGTTCCATTTTTACAGAGATCCCATAATTTGACTAATTCTTTTCTAGTTTTAATATTTTCTTTAGCCATTTCCCAAAATTGCCTTCTAACATTTTCAGGTATTTGAAGATCATTTAATTCTTCAACTGCATCATATGTCATATATGAAAATGTTTTTACAGACAAATTTGATAAAATCTGTTTATCAAATTTAGTAGGAGCCGATCCAAAATTATTTAGAGAAAAATTATCTAAAATTTCTTTCTTTTCAAAAAGTTTAGAAGTATTTTTTGAGGAACCTAAACATGATAATAAAGAAATTATTGCTTTTGCTTCTATTCCCTCTTCTCTTAATTCCTTAACTGATAAAGAACTAAATCTTTTAGAAAGCTGCTCACCTTTTAACCCCGTGAGAAGTGAGTGATGAGCAAAAGAAGGAATTTCATTACTAAAATTTTTCATAATTTGTATCTGAACAGCAGTATTTGTGACATGATCGAGACCTCTAATTATATTTGATATATGAAAATCTATATCGTCTTTTACTGAAGCCAACGTGTATAAAAATTGTCCATCAGCCCTAATTAAAACAGGATCTGATAATGAAGCTGTATCAATTGAGGTATTACCAATAATTTCATCTTTCCATTCAATTCTTTCATGATTGAGTAAAAATCTCCAATAACTTTTTCTGTTATGTCTTAAATCATTTTTTTTAGTTTCAGACATATATAAAGATGCACGATCGTATATTGGTGGTTTACCTGAATTTAGAAGTTTTTTTCTCTTAAGATCTAATTCTTGTTTGGTTTCAAAACATTCATAAAGTCTACCATTTTTTTTTAAAAAATCAGCTAAACTTGTATATAAATCTAATCTAGTAGATTGATGAACAATTTCATCCCACTCAATCCCTAACCATTCTAAATCATATTTTATTTGATCTACAAACTCTTTTTTTGATCTAGTATTATCGGTATCATCAATTCTAAGAATAAATTTACCATTCTTACTTCTAGAGACCATATAATTCAAAATTGCTGTTCTTATGTTTCCAACATGAAGATAGCCCGTTGGAGATGGTGCAAATCTTGAAATTATATTCATTAATCATCTCTCCATTTGTTAACAATAGGATATCTTCTGTTTAGCCAAAAAGATTTTTCTGTCAAATTTGGGCCTGGAGCAGATTGGTACCTTTTATATTCAGAATTGTAAATTAATTTTTCAATTTGTTTAACCAAATCAAAATCAAAACCTAATGAAACTATTTCACTAATGGAAGAATCTTTTTCAATAAATTCTTCTAAAATCTTATCTAAAATTTCATAAGGTGGTAAAGTGTCTTCATCTTTTTGATTTTCCTTTAATTCTGCAGTCGGCGCTTTTTCTATGATTGAGATTGGTATTACTAATCCTTTGGGTCCTAACATTAATTTCAAGTGATTTCTATTTCTCCATTTTGAAATTAAAAAAACACGTGTTTTATAAAGATCTTTTAAAGGATTATAACCTCCTGCCATATCTCCATATATAGTGGAATATCCCACAGCAATCTCTGATTTATTTCCTGTGGTTAGAAGCATGGAACCGAACTTATTTGAAATAGCCATGAGAATTAGTCCTCTTATTCTAGACTGTATATTTTCTTCAGTTGAGTCTTCTTCTTTATTTTGAAAAATTGATGCTAATGACTTAAGTACAGCATTATTAATTTTTTTTATAGAAATAATTTCTGAAGAACATCCTAATCTACGGATCAAATCATTAGCATCTTTCAAAGATTTTTGTGAAGAAAACTTTGAAGGAAGCTTTACACATAAAACATTTTTTGGTCCAAGAGCATCAACAGCAATTGTTGCAACTAAGGCACTATCAATACCGCCAGACAAACCAATAACTACCTTTTTAAAGCCAGATTTTTGAACATAATCTTTTAAACCTATTACCATAGCCATATAGTCAGAACATAAAGATTCCTTTAGAAAATTAGTTTTTGTCTCAAGTGCTACCCATTTTCCTTTTTCATTATAAAAATCTATATTATCGATGAATGATTGAAATGGAGGAAAAACTTTCATAATTTTTTTATCATGATTAACAACAAAACTCTCTCCATCAAAAACTTGGTCGTCTTGGCCTCCTACCATGTTTAAATAAACTATAGGTACTTTTACTTCTTCTACTCTATTTCGAACAACCTCAATTCTTTTTTCATTTTTACGTCTATAATGAGGGGAACCATTTGGTGAAATTATTAAATCTACTTTCTGTTTCTTTAAATTTGATGAAACATCTTTATGCCATAAATCTTCGCAAATTGGACAACCAATTTTTACATTGTCAATAATAAATGATTTTGTATAATCACCGGACGAAAAAATTCTTTTTTCATCAAATATTTCTGTATTAGGCAAATGTTTCTTCTTTGAAACAATGTTTATTTTTCTATTATGTAAAAGAATATAGCAATTATAAATTCTTTTTTTTTCTATAATTGGAGAACCTATTAAAATTGGACAACTTAATTTTTTTTCCTTTGAAAGTTTTTTTAAAAAAAAGTCTACCTTTTGTAAAAAAGAAATTTTTAAAACAAGATCTTGGGTTTGATAACCAGTTAGAAACATCTCAGGAAAAGCAATAAGATTTGCTTTTTTTTTTTCTACTAATTTGCATGTTTTAATTATTTGTTGATAATTTTTTTCTAAATCACCCACAGTTGGATTTAATTGTGCTAGGACTAGTCTAAATTTTTTTTTCATTTATATACTTTTTGATTTTTGTTTTATGTGTTAAGTTACTTAATTATACACTAAAGTTTTTAATTGAAAATAATATACTTATTGCAACTATAAAATTTCCTTACTAATAATAATGATATGATAAAATTTGTAAAAAAAAACTTAATTAAATTAAAAAGTAAATGTCATATTTTAGAAATTTTACTTTATTCATTTTTTATAACGATGTTTACCAATTACATATATGCCGATGATACTATTGTTCTAAAACAATATGACAACGGTGCAATTTATAATGGGCAATTTCTTAATGGATTACAGCATGGGGAAGGAAAATACGAGACTAATGATGGATATGAATATGAAGGAGATTGGTTTGAAGGCAGAATTCAAGGAAATGGAAAAGCTAAATACAAAGATGGATCAGTATATGTTGGCGAATTTGATAATGGTCAACCATCAGGAAAAGGTATAATTACCTTTTTAGATGGTGGAAAATATGAAGGAAATTGGAAGAACGGTATTTTTAATGGTGAAGGAAAAATTTTTTATTCCGATGGAAATTTTTTTGAGGGAATTTTCCTTGAAGGAAAAAGAAATGGAAAAGGAATATTAAAGTCCGCTGATGGATATGTATATAATGGGGAATGGAAAGACGATAAAAAAAATGGATTTGCAAATATAACTTATGTTGATGGCTCTTTATATGAAGGCTTAATTTTAAACGGAAATCATAATGGAGAAGGCAAATTCACAGGATATGACGGATTAATAATTGAAGGAAACTGGGATCTGGGTGAAATTAAAGGAGAAGTAAGGATAACTCAACCTAATGGTGACATATTTGAAGGGAGGATGATAAATGGAAAGAAAGAAGGTTTAGGAAAAATAATTTTTAGTTCTGGTGAAAAATATGACGGTTATTTCAAAAACAATAAAAGACATGGAAAAGGAACTTTTGAAGAAAATGATGGTAACAAGTATGTTGGAGATTGGTATGAAGATAAAATGCAAGGAGTAGGTAAAATTTTTTTTCAAAATGGATCAACCTACGAAGGAGAAATGTATGATGATGATCCCCATGGTAATGGAAAAATAATATATTCCGATGGAGGATATTATGATGGAGAATGGAAAAAAGGATTAATTCAGGGTTATGGAGAAGCTGTTTATTCTAATGGTCTCTCATACAAAGGTGAATTTAAAGACTCAAAAAACCATGGCTATGGAACAATGAAATATACTGACGGATATGTATACGAAGGAAACTGGATTGATGGTTCGCAAGAAGGCCAAGGAAAAGCAATTTTTCCTGATGGAACAATATATAAAGGTTTTTTTAAGAACGGACAAAGAGACGGAAAAGGCGAAATTATTATGTCTGATGGATTTAAATATATTGGAGAATGGAAATTAGGTGAAATTAATGGTGAAGGAAAAGCTACTTATACTAATGGAGATCAATATATAGGTTTTTTCAAAAATGGTCAAAGAGAAGGACCAGGTAAAATGTTATACTCTGATGGAAAAGAACTGGAAGGTGAATGGTCAAAAGGTGAAGTCATAGAGTAAAATAGAGATTACTTCACAAATAAACGAAATTACAACAAGGAAAGAAATAATGTTTGGTGCTTTCAATACCGTTTTATCCCCCGACATGGCTATTGATCTTGGAACGGCAAATACTTTAGTTTATATAAAAGGAAAAGGTATTATCCTAAATGAACCATCCGTTGTAGCTTATCATTCACGAGATGGAAAGAAACAGGTTCTAGCAATTGGAGAAGATGCAAAGTTAATGTTAGGTAGAACACCTGGATCTATAGAAGCTATTAGACCAATGAGAGATGGTGTAATAGCTGATTTTGACGTTGCTGAAGAGATGATAAAATATTTTATTAAAAAAGTTCATAAAAGAAGTGGTTTTGCAAAACCTAAAATTATTGTTTGCGTGCCACATGGAGCTACACCTGTTGAAAAAAGAGCAATTAGAGAGTCTGTTTTATCAGCAGGAGCAAGAAAAGCAGGTCTAATAGCAGAACCTATTGCCGCGGCTATAGGTGCAGGAATGCCAATAACTGATCCAACTGGATCAATGGTAGTTGATATTGGTGGTGGAACAACTGAAGTAGCAGTTTTAAGTCTAGGAGATATAGTTTATGCAAGGTCTGTTAGAGTTGGGGGTGATAGAATGGATGAAGCTATAATTTCATATTTAAGAAGACAACATAACCTACTGGTAGGAGAAGCTACAGCAGAGAGAATTAAAACTCAAATTGGAACAGCTAGAATGCCAGATGATGGAAGAGGAACATCAATGAATATTAGAGGAAGAGATCTTTTAAATGGTGTTCCAAAGGAAACTGAAGTTACTCAAGCTCAGGTTTCTGAAGCTTTATCAGAACCCGTTCAACAAATATGTGAAGCGGTTATGACAGCTTTAGAAAGCACACCTCCAGATTTAGCTGCTGATATAGTTGATAGAGGTGTAATGCTGACTGGAGGAGGAGCATTATTAGGAGAACTAGATTTAGAACTAAGAGAACAAACTGGACTTGCAATATCTGTAGCAGATGAATCTTTAAATTGTGTCGCACTAGGAACGGGAAAATCACTTGAGTTTGAAAGGCAACTTGCACATGTAATTGATTACGGTAATTAAAAAAATTATGTAGTCCTTGGAAAGTTTAATTTTTATGGCAAACAATTCTTGGAAACTTATTAACAGATTATTTTTAATATTTATTTTTATTTTTTTATTATTATTTTTTTTGTTATGGCGCTTCGATAATCAAAGAGTTGAAAGATTTAGAACTATTTTGTTAGACAACCTAATTCCAAACATAAGTTTTGTTTTTTACCCTATCAAATTTGTTGGCGCAATCACGAATGACTTTAAGTCATATTTTGAATTGTACCAAGAAAATAAAAATCTTAAAAATGATTTACAAAATATGAAAAACTGGAAAGAGGCCGCTCTTCAATTAAGAGTACAAAACACTCAACTTAGAGCATTAAACAATTTAAAACTTAGTCCAAAAATTTCATGGATTACAGGCGAAATAATTGCCGATAGCGGTAGTCCATTTAATCAATCTGGATTAATAAATATTGGAACTCAAGATGGAATAGAAGACGGTTCGGCCGTGGTTGATGGTTTAGGACTTATCGGAAGAATTTCAGGTATTGGAAATAGTACGGCAAGAGTAATATTTTTATCAGATGCAAATTCTTCTATTCCAGTAATAATAAGACCAACTGGGCAAAAAGGCATTCTAAATGGAGATAACTCCAAATCTCCTCTATTGAAATTTGTTTCAGATAGAAAAAGTATTAAACCAGGATATAGAGTTGTCACATCTGGCGATGGAGGAGTACTTCCGTCTGATATTTTAATTGGAACTGTAGCTGTAGGAAAAAAAGGGAAATTAAGAGTAATGTTATCTGCTAAATTTGAAGATTTAAATTTTGTGAGAGTTTTAGAAACAACGAAAATAGATTTGATTGAGAAACCTGGAGAAATAATTAAAAAAAATGAATAATGGTTTAATTAAAAATATTATAATTTTTTTGATAATTTTTGGAATTCTAATATTTCCCTTAGCTCCTGTAAACTTCTACCCAATGGAAATATCTTCACCAGATTTATTATTTTGTTTTTTATATTCTTTAAGCATTCAAAACCCAAAAAAAAGAAACTTATTTTTAATAATTTTTTCAACATTATTAGCAGATTTTCTTTGGATGAGAGCTATTGGTTTATGGACATTATTAACTTTTATTTTTATAGAAATTTCTAGAAATTTCTTTTTTCAAAAAAAGGATCAGTCATTTTTTTTTGAAATAACAGTTTTTTCATTTTGTATAACA
>MDTG01054842.1_pt1 | contig 11208 bp, 10 predicted proteins | sample 811421 | NCBI WGS metagenome assembly MDTG01 (sample SAMN05326645, study PRJNA326480) | marine metagenome | isolation source: seawater | place: Pacific Ocean: South East | collected 2011
AGCTGGTCACCTCCCACCTGCGCCTCGTGGCGAAGATCGCCATGGGCTATCGCGGCTATGGTCTGCCGGTCAGCGATCTTATCTCGGAAGGCAATGTCGGCCTGATGCAGGGCGTCAAGAAGTTCGAGGCCGATCGCGGCTTCCGGCTCGCGACCTATGCGATGTGGTGGATCAAGGCGAGCATCCAGGAATATATCCTGCGCTCGTGGAGCCTCGTGAAGATGGGCACCACCGCCGCGCAGAAGAAGCTGTTCTTCAACCTGCGGCGGATGAAGCGCAATCTCGACGCCTACGAGGATACCGACCTCCACCCGGACGATGTGAAGGCGATCGCGACCGAACTCGGCGTGCCCGAGCAGGAAGTGGTCAACATGAACCGCCGGATGCTGATGGGCGGCGATTCCTCGCTCAACGTCTCGATGCGCGGGGACGAGGAAAACGCGAGCCAGTGGCAGGACTGGCTGACCGACGATCGCCCGCTGCAGGACGAGACCACGGCCGACGCGCAGGAAGCCACGGTGCGGCACGAAATGCTGGCCGAGGCGATGGATTCGCTCAACGACCGCGAGAAGCACATCCTGACCGAGCGGCGCCTGACCGAAGATCCGCAGACGCTCGAAGAGCTGAGCAAGGTCTACGACGTGTCGCGCGAACGCATCCGCCAGATCGAGGTGCGCGCTTTCGAGAAGCTGCAGAAGGCGATGCAGCGGATCGCGGGCGAACGGCTGATGCCGGCGGCTGCCTGACCGCGAGACTGTTCCATTTCGAAAACGCGGCGCGGCGGGCGATGGCCTGTCGCGCCGCTTCTCGTCCAGGGTGACACACGATGTTCCGCGCTCTCCAGATCCTGACCTCGCTCGTCGCGACCTTCATCGGGCTGAGCCTGTTCCTGGTGCTGCTGTGGCGCTTCGTGCCCGTGCCAGTCACCGCGACCATGCTGATGGACGAGAACGGCTTCGCGAAGGAGTGGCAGGGCCTCGACGATATCGACCGCAGCCTGGTGCGCGCGGTGATCGCGGCGGAGGATCAGAATTTCTGCGAGCATAACGGGTTCGATTACGCCGCGATGCAGGCGGCGATGGAAAACAACCTGAAGGGCGGCAAGCAGCGCGGCGGCTCGACGATCAGCCAGCAGACCGCCAAGAACGTGTTCCTGTGGCAGGGCGGCGGTTTCTTCCGCAAGGGGCTGGAGGCGTGGTTCACCGTGCTGATCGAGAACCTGTGGACCAAGCGAAGGATCATGGAGGTCTATCTCAACGTCGCCGAGACGGGGATCGGCACCTATGGGGCCGAGGCGGGATCGCTGCGCTATTTCGGGCATGGTGCGGACCGGCTTTCCAACAGCGAGGCAGCCCGCATGGCGGTTGCCCTGCCCAGCCCCAAGAAACGCGAGGTCAAGAACCCGCAAGGCTGGCTGCGCCGCCACGGCGACCGCACGGCGCGCGCGATCGACACCATGGCGCGCGAGGGGCTGGACGCCTGCGTCTATGAGTAATCCGCGCAAGCGCGCCTCGACGGCCTGCCTGGCGCTGGCGCTAGCGCTGTCGGCCTGCGCCACCCCGACGAGCTACATGGGCATCCCCTTCGACGCGCAGACGCCCGCCGTCGCCGAGCCCGGAGAAGACTTGCGAAAGCTGGTCTTCGCGCTCAGCCGGTACAAACTCGCCTGCAAGGATGCGGAGGATATGTCCGCGGCCTGTCAGAGAGCGGTCGAAGGGGTGGTCGCTGCGATGGTGCCCGGGCGGCGCTCGCTCACGATGCTGCCGGTCGGTGAGCTGGCGAAGCTGGCCAGCATGGGAGACAAGCACGCCCAGCTCGAACTCGGCACCCGTTTCGAGGAAGGGCGCGGCGTCGCGTGCGATCCCGGCAAGGCCCGCACGCTCTATGGCCGGGCCGCCGCGACGACCGGCGGCACGATCTGGGTCTATCAGCCGCCCGTGGGCAACGGGACCACAGGGCGCACCGTGCCGCTCGACACCGGCCCGCGCGAGGTGGGCCTGCCCGCTGCCTCCGAACGACTCGCATCGCTGGAGGACCGGCTCGATCGTGCGGAGCGCGAAGGGCGCGACGTCTGCGCCGGCACTTAGCCAATGCAAATCCCCGCGCGCTTTCAGCGTGTTGCGCCGCGCCCGGAAATGTGCATGTTATACTATAACGCTGTATGATATTCCATATCTAGCTGTTTTAACAGGATTTTTCTTGTGCGGCACGGGGCAACCGGCCTAGTCCGGGGTTCGCGAAGCAAGGCTGGGGCAACGGGCGAAGCGACGGATTTATGGGGCACGGACACGCGCAGGATCACCCGCATGGTCAATCCCATGGGCACGGGCATGCACAGGGCCACGGCCACTCGCATGCCCCCGCCGATTTCGGGCGTGCCTTTGCCATCGGTGTGGCGCTCAACACCGTGTTCGTGGTGGTCGAGGCGGTATTCGGCTACATCTCGGGCTCGATGGCGCTGGTCGCCGATGCGGGCCACAACCTGTCCGACGTGCTTGGCCTGCTGATCGCCTGGGGCGCGAGCGCGGCCGCCAAGCGCCCGCCCTCCCCGCGCTTCACCTATGGCCTGAAAAGCAGCACGATCCTGGCCGCGCTGGCCAATGCCGCGCTGCTGATGATCGCCATCGGCGCGATATTGTTCGAGACGATCGACCGGCTGATCGATCCGGTCGAGCCGCAGGGCTGGACGATGATCTGGGTGGCGGGCGTCGGCATCGTGATCAACACCGCCACCGCGCTGCTGTTCGTCAGCGGGCGCAAGAACGACCTCAATATTCGCGGCGCCTTTCTCCACATGGCGGCGGACGCGCTGGTCTCGGTCGGTGTGGTGATCGCGGGCGCGGCGATTCTGCTGACCGGCGCGATCTGGATCGATCCGGTCACCAGTCTCGTGATCCTCGCCGTGATCGGCTGGGGGACGTGGGGCCTTGCGCGTGACAGCCTGAAGCTGGGCCTGCTCGGCGTGCCAGAGGGGATCGACGAGGCCGCGGTGCGCGCCCAGCTGGAGGCCGAGCCCGGCGTCGCCGAGGTCCACGACCTGCATATCTGGCCGATGTCGACCACCGAAACCGCGCTGACCGCCCATCTGGTGATGCCGCAGGGGCACCCCGGAGACGACTTCCTCGCCCGGATCGCGCACGATCTCTCGCACGATCACAGGATCGGCCACACGACACTGCAGGTGGAACAGACGCGCGACTGCGTGGGCGGCTGCTAGCCTATCACCCCTAGGTGCGCGACCAGCGTTCGATCAGCCACAGGTAGAAGGCCATCGAGAAGGCGAAAGACAGCCCGATACCGATGAAGGCGGCAACGAGGCTGCCCTGCGTAGGGACGCCGAATATCAGCACCAGAAACAGCGCGAGGCCGAGGATCGCCACTGCCAGAACGGGATGGAGGTAAAGCGCGAGGCGGCGCGGATCGAGCCGCGCCGCCTTACCCGAGATTCCGAAAAGCCCGGGTAATCGCTCGAACCGCGAGTAGCGGCGGTCGGCCCACGCAGCGGCAATGAAGCAGAGGAGAACGCATCCCGCGCCGAGCAGCGCAGCTGCGATCTCTCCGCCGTTCAAAGCCCGGCGCTCACATTAGCCAGCCTTGGTCACGCTGCGTCCGACGCGGTGCGCTTGCCACCCTCGCCGTTGAACACGCGGATCGGTTCCTTGCGGCCTTCGACCACGTCCTTGTCGATCACGACTTCGGTGACGTCGTCGAGATCGGGCAGGTCGTACATCGTGTCGAGCAGCAGGCCCTCGACGATCGAGCGCAGGCCGCGCGCGCCCGTCTTGCGCTCGATGGCCTTCTCGGCGATCGCGCGCAGCGCGTCGTCGTTGAAGGTGAGCTCGACGCCTTCCAGATCGAACAGCTTGGCGTACTGCTTGACCAGCGCGTTCTTCGGCTCTTGCAGGATCGTGACCAGCGCATCGACATCGAGATCGTGCAGCGTCGCGATCACCGGCAGGCGGCCGACGAATTCGGGGATCAGCCCGAACTTGAGAAGATCCTCGGGCTCGCTCTTTTCCAGCAGCTCGCCGATGCGGCGCTTGTCCGGATCGGCGACGTGCGCGCCGAAGCCGATCGAACGCTTCTGCAGGCGGTCCGCGATGATCTTGTCGAGTCCGGCAAAGGCGCCGCCGCAGATGAACAGGATGTTGGTCGTATCGACCTGCAGGAATTCCTGCTGCGGGTGCTTGCGGCCGCCCTGCGGCGGGACGGAGGCGGTGGTGCCTTCCATCAGCTTGAGCAGCGCCTGCTGCACGCCCTCGCCCGACACGTCGCGGGTGATGCTGGGGTTTTCCGCCTTGCGGGTAATCTTGTCGATTTCGTCGATATAGACGATCCCGTGCTGCGCCTTCTCGACGTTGTAGTCGGACGCCTGGAGCAGTTTGAGGATGATGTTCTCCACATCCTCGCCCACGTAGCCCGCTTCGGTCAGCGTGGTGGCGTCGGCCATCGTGAAAGGCACGTCGAAGGTGCGCGCCAGCGTCTGCGCGAGCAGCGTCTTGCCCGAGCCGGTCGGCCCGACGAGCAGGATGTTGGACTTCGCCAGCTCGACGTCGCCCTGCTTGCCCGCGTGCTTGAGCCGCTTGTAGTGATTGTGCACGGCGACCGACAGCACGCGCTTCGCGCGGTCCTGCCCGATCACGTAATCGTTGAGCGTGGCGCAGATTTCGGACGGCGAAGGCACCTCGCCTTCCTTGCGCCCGGTCAGGCCCGCCTTGGTTTCCTCGCGAATGATGTCGTTGCACAGCTCGACGCACTCATCGCAGATGAAGACGGTCGGCCCGGCGATCAGCTTGCGCACCTCGTGCTGCGACTTGCCGCAGAAGCTGCAATACAGCGTGCTCTTGCTATCCGTTCCGCTCAATTTGTTCATAATCCTGTAGTCCTCGAATCCCCGCGTGGGCGGGAACCTTCCGAATGTAACTTTCGCGCGCGCCAATGCAACAGATGGCTATCCTGCCACAGGCGGCCTTGCGAAGGGCTGAAGACAGCCCCCGCGTAAATTTACGCCTAAAATATCAAAAGCGTGTGTTGCCGTGCCCTGCTTCGGCACACTGGCAAACGGGGCAATCGGGCGGGATCAGGCGGGCGCGCCGCCCGATCCGCTGTCATCCCCGGTCGAATCGGCTTGCGGCCGGGTCTCGAACACCTTGTCCACGATGCCGAACTTCATCGCCTCGCTCGCATCGAGGAAGGTATCGCGATCCATCGCCTCCTCAATCTCTGACAGCTCCTTGCCTGTGTACTTGGCGTAAAGCTCGTTCATGTTCTTGCGGATGCGCAGGATCTCGCGCGCCTGGATCTCGATATCCGAGGCCATGCCCTGCGCCCCGCCCGACGGCTGGTGAACCATGATCCGCGCGTTGGGCAGCGCGATCCGCATGCCCGGCTCGCCCGCGGCCAGCAGGAAGCTGCCCATCGAAGCCGCCTGACCCATGCAAACCGTGGAAATGCGCGGCTGGATGTACTGCATGGTATCGTGGATCGCCATGCCGGCCGTCACCACGCCGCCCGGCGAATTGATGTACATGCTGATGGGCTTAGACGGGTTCTCGCTTTCGAGAAACAGCAGCTGGGCCACCGCCAGGCTCGCCATCCCGTCTTCCACCGGGCCGGTGATGAAAACGATCCGTTCGCGCAGCAGGCGGCTGAAAATGTCGAAGCTGCGCTCGCCACGGCTGGTCTGTTCGACCACCACGGGCACGAGGGCGCCGGTCGCGGGATCGCGGAAATAGCCAGATTCATCGAATTGCATGGAGTGTCCCTAATTTACGGCAGGCGTCTCTCGTCGGCGCCTATATCTGACCTCACCTCTTCATCATCAAGGCTTGAATGGAAAGCCCGCTCACGCCAGTTGTCCCGCCAACACCAAGCGTCGTTGTGATTTCTTGTCGACGGCGCACCGCAGGAGCCACGATTATGCCGATGTCCAACACCCCCCTCCCCTTCCGCAGCGACAACGAAGAAGAGGAGAAGGACATCTCCAACGCCGGCGCGGCGATGATGAACAAGTTCCTCGACGCGCGCACCGTGCTGATCTTCGGCGGGGTCGACCAGAAGATGGCGGAGCGCATCTCGATGCAGCTGCTCTATCTCGACCATGTCAGCAACGAACCGATCCGTGTGATCGTCAATTCGCCGGGCGGCCACGTCGAATCGGGCGACACGATCCACGATCTGATCAGCTTCATCGCCTCGCCCGTCGCCATGATCGGCACCGGCTGGGTCGCCAGCATCGCGACGCATATCTTCCTGAGCGTGCCCGCAGAGCGGCGCTTCTGCCTGCCCAACACGCGCTTCCTGATCCACCAGCCCTCGGGCGGTGCGCGCGGACCGGCGAGCGACATCGCGATCCAGGCGCAGGAAATCGTCAAGATGCGCGAACGGATCGCGAAGAAGATCGCCGATGCGACCGGCCAGAGCCATGAGAAGGTGCTGAAGGATATCGACCGCGATTTCTGGATGAGCACCGACGAGGCGAAGGAATACGGCATCCTCGGCAAGGTGATCGACAGCGCCAAGGACGTGACCTGGGGCTAGCTACGGCGGGGCTGCGGCCCGGCTGAAAGAGACCGCCAAAAAGGCGCGCGACTCGTGGATCAAGCAGGGGTTGCGCGCCTTGCGGCGCATGGTTTATATTTCCTTACCGGAGGGTCGGAACAGAATGTTCGCCGCGGGTCGTGCGGCGACGGGTTGCGCCCCCCGCGTGTGGGAATAGCCATGACCGAAGCCGCCGCCATCGCTCAGACTGCCGGGTCGCGCCTGTCGACGATCCCCTTCTCCCACCCCGACCGCGTGCCCGCACGCCGCAATATCCGCCGCGCGTGGCACCATTTCTGGGAATTCAAGAAGGACAAGGAGAAGACCAGCGAGGTCTTCCGCTTCTTCGAGCATCTGCCGTGGCTCGACATGCCCGAACATGTCCGCGAATATCTCTCCACCGAGAAGGGGCAGCATGTCTTCGAGACCGAGCCCTTCCTGCCCGACATCCTCGACGATCACGATATGCTGCGCCGCGAGTACCCCGCCGGCTCGCTCGCGCACGACTATTGCGACTACATGGAGCGCGAAGGGCTGAGTGCTGCGGGTCTGGTGCAGGAATACGACGATTTCCGCGGCGACCGCCCGCGGCTGGACGACCAGATCGAATGGTATGCGGATCGCCTGCGCGATACGCACGACCTCCTCCACCTGCTGACCACCATCGGGCGCGACACGCTGGGCGAACAGGCGCTGGGCGCCTATGTCTTCGAGCAGCGCCCCAGCCACGGGCACCTGATCCTGGGCTATGCAGGCGCCGCGGTCATCAAGATCAACCACAAGACCAAGGCCCCGGTCCTGCGCGCGATCCACGATGCCAAGCAGTCGGGCAAGAGCTGCCGCCCGATCGCCGAGGAATCGATCCGCGAACTGCTCGCCATGACGATCGACGAGGCGCGCGAATACATGGGGATCGGGCCCGTACGCTGGTATCAGAAGTGCCAGCAGGTGTGGGAGGAAGAGGGGATCGACCCGCTCAAGATCCTCGCCGACGATGCCAAGGCCTCGATCTATCGCGAAGACAAGGCGGCTTCGCCCGAGGATATGTCGAAAGGTCCGTCGGTCTTCGCGTTCAAGGGGGAAGAGAAGGACGCAGCCGAAGCGGCCGAGGCCTCCGACACCGAGCACGAGCGCGCGTGAACCCGGCGATCGGTCTCGACGCAGATTGACCGCGCTGCGGGCCTGACGCAGGTTCGCGGCCATGAAAATGCATGTCTCCTGCGCCGCGCTTGCACTCGGCCTCGCCGCCACACCGGCTTTCGCACAAGAGCCGACCGACTATTCCGCCGAGGCCGCGCTGGAAAGCCAGTGCCCGCTCCCGCGTGTCGCTGTCCCGGCCGAACGCCAAGCTCGCCTGCAGCTCGAGCGCATCAAGCGCCTCGATGAAGGCGAGGATGGCCTGAATGCGGTCATCTCGATCAATCCCGAAGCACTCTGCGACGCCGCCCATGCGGCACTGGGCCGATTGGCGCTCGAGGGCCGCACCGTGCTGGTGAAGGACAATATCGAGACGCGCGAGCTGCCCACCACCGCCGGCTCGCTCGCGCTGGCGGGCAACATGACCGGGCGCGACGCACCGTTGATCGCCAGGCTGCGCGCAGCGGGCGGCGTGGTGCTGGGCAAGACCAACCTTTCCGAATGGGCCAATATCCGTGACTTCAACTCCACAAGCGGGTGGAGCGCCGTGGGCGGCCTCACCCGCAACCCCCACGCCATCGACCGCAACACTTGTGGCTCGTCCTCGGGCAGTGCCGCCGCCGTCGCGGCAGGCTTCGCCTGGGCCGCCATCGGCACCGAGACCAACGGGTCGATCACCTGCCCTGCGAGCGTCAACGGCGTGGTCGGGTTCAAGCCGACCGTGGGGCTGGTCAGCCGTACCTTCGTGGTCCCCATTTCGAGCACGCAGGACACGGCCGGGCCGATGGCCCGCAGCGTCGCCGATGCGGCCATGCTGCTCGGCGCGATTGCGGGCAGCGACCCGGCCGACCCTGCCACGGCGGAGGCGGACCGCTACAAACGCGACTTCACCGAAGGCTTGGAAACCGCCTCGCTGGAGGGCGTGAAGATCGGCGTGATGCGGCGGCAGGTCGGCGACCGCGCCGATCTCGCCCAAGTCTTCGAGAATGCTCTGGCGGATCTGCAATCGGCTGGCGCCGAACTGGTCGATATCGAATTCGCCATGCCCGAAGGCATGGGCGAGGCAAGCTTCACCGTGTTGCTGTTCGAATTGCGCGAGGAGATGGGCGAGTACCTCCGCTCGATCCCCCCGGTCGCGCAGGGTGAGGAAGCCACGCCGCGCAGCCTGGCGGACCTGATCGCGTTCAACGAGGCCCATGCCGATAAGGAGATGCGCTGGTTCGGTCAGGACATCTTCGAGATGGCCGAAAGCACGACCGACCTTGCGGCCTATGCGGAAGCGAAGGAACAGGCGCTGTTTCTGGCGCGCGACACGGTGATCGACCGTCTGCTCGCCGAAAACGATGTGCAGTTCCTCGTGGCGCCGACGCGGGGGCCCGCCTGGGTCAGCGACCTCGTCAACGGGGACAATTTCAACGGCAGCATCGGTGTTGGGAGCCCGGCGGCGATCGCGGGCTATCCGCATCTGACCGTGCCCATGGGCGCGATCGAGGACTTGCCCGTGGGCCTTTCGATCATCGGCGGCCAGTGGCAGGACTGGGAGGTGCTGAAGGCGGGCGCAGCCTACGAGCGGGCGCGCACCGCGACCCTGCCGACCCCCGATTTCGAGCGCTGGCAGCCCGAGGCGGGCGATCCCGTCGAGTAGGAATACGAAAAGGGGCGGCCGACCCTAGCCGACCGCCCCTTATTCGATTGCGTTCGCCGAAGCGCCGCGCCTTCGGCTCAGTCCTTCTTGGCGGCGGTCTTCTTCGCCGGAGCCTTCTTGGCGGGCGCTTTCTTGGCAGGCGCCTTCTTGGCCGCAGGCTCCTTGTCGGTCGAGGTCGCCGCCTTCTTGGCCGGAGCCTTCTTCGCAGGCGCTTTCTTGGCCGGAGCCTTTTTCGCCGCAGGCTTCTCGGCCTTGGCGTCGTCGTCCTTCTTGGCGTCGTCCTTCTTGGTCGCGTCCTTCTTGGCGGCAGCCTTCTTCGCGGGCGCCTTCTTGGCCGGAGCTTTCTTCGCCGCGGGCTTCTTCGCCTTGGCGGCTTCCGCCTCGGTGCTTTCCTCGGCCTCGATCGCGGCTTCCAGCTCCTCGCGGGTCACTTCCCGCTCGGTCACTTCGGCCTTGTCGAACAGGAAATCGACCACCTTGTCTTCATAGAGCGGCGCACGCAGCTGCGCGGCGGCCATGGGGTCGTTCTGGATGAACTGCATGAACCGTTCGCGGTCTTCGGGGCGATATTGCTGCGCAGCCTGCTGCATCAGCATCGACATTTCCTGGCTCGTGATCTGGACATCGTTCGCCTGGCCGATTTCGGACAGGAGCAGGCCCAGACGCACCCGGCGTTCGGCGATCCGGCGGTAATCCTCACGCTCGCTCTCGATTTCCTTGAGCGCGGCTTCGGGGTCGTCCTCGCGCGCGGCTTCCTGCTTCAGCTGCTCCCAGATCTGCTCGAACTCGGCTTCGACCATCCGCTCGGGAACGTCGAAATCGTGGCCGGCGGCCAGCGTGTCGAGCAGCTGGCGCTTCATCTGGGTGCGAGTGAGACCGGCAGTCTCCTGCTCCATCTGGGCCTTGACCAGCTCGCGCAGCTTCTCGGCGCTTTCGAGGCCGAGCGACTTGGCGAAATCATCGTCGATCTTGCTGTCTTCGGGGGTCTTCACCGCCTTCACGGTGACTGCGAATTCGGCGTCCTGACCTTTCAGGTCTTCGGCCTGATAATCCTCGGGGAAGGTCACCTTGACGGTCTTCTTGTCGCCCGCCTTCACGCCGACCAGCTGGTCCTCGAAACCGGGGATGAAGGTGCCCGAACCGATCACCAGCGGTGCGTCTTCCGCCTTGCCGCCCGCGAATTCGGTGCCGTCGATCGTGCCGACGAAATCGATGATGACCTGATCGCCCTCGGCCGCCTTCTTGGTCTTGGCCGCGTCCTTGAAGGTCTTGTTCTGGTCCGCGATCCGCTGGAGCGTTTCCTCGATCTCGCTCTCGGCGACCGGAACGACCATGCGTTCGAGCTTCAGGCCGTCGGTATCGGGCGCCTCGATCTCGGGCAGGACTTCGACGGTCACGTCGATTTCGGCGTCCTTGCCTTCCTCGTAATCCTCGCCCAGCGCAATCGCGGGCTGCATCGCCGGGCGCAGGCCCTTGTCCTTGATCAGTTCGTCGACCGAGGACTGGATGGTGTCGTTCACCACCTGCGCGTGCAGCTGTTCGCCGTGCATCTTGCGCACGAGATTGGCGGGCACCTTGCCCGGACGGAAGCCCGGCATGCGCACCTGCGGCGCGATACGCTTCACCTCAGCCTTGATCTTGTCGTCGATCTCGCCAGCCGGAATGGTGATGCGGTAGGCGCGCTTGAGGCCCTCATTGGTGGTCTCGGTAATCTGCATGGATGAGGTCTTTACGTCTTTCCGAAGGTTGATGACTGCGCGCGGGGCCGGAGCCTGGTGCGGGCGGAGGGACTCGAACCCCCACATCTTGCGATACTTGGACCTAAACCAAGCGCGTCTACCAGTTCCGCCACGCCCGCAATCCGAACGAGGACGCGCGAACGGCGG
>MDTG01087504.1_pt1 | contig 11208 bp, 12 predicted proteins | sample 811421 | NCBI WGS metagenome assembly MDTG01 (sample SAMN05326645, study PRJNA326480) | marine metagenome | isolation source: seawater | place: Pacific Ocean: South East | collected 2011
AGAGGGTATGGAGGTTGCTTTTTATAAAGAAATAGCAATATCCTTTAAAGGATTGGGGAATTTTAAAGAAGAAAAAAAATATATTGAAAAATCAAAAAAATAGAATGTCAACAATCAGATTTGTAAAATATTTTGTAGTGTTTTTAGTCGTGTTTTCTTCTTGTAAAGCAAAAAAGGATCTACTGAAAACAACAACTATTTCCAAAAAACTGTCTGCCAGAAAAGTGGCTAGAAAGCATATTGCATCCAATTTTAATAAAACAACTGTAGCAGCAAAGTTTAAAGTTAATTTTAATAATGGAACATTAAAACAACGTATTTCAGTTAGCTTAAAAATGAAAAAGGATGAGGTAATTTGGCTTAAAGGAACTAAATTTATTACGTTGTTTAAAGTTAAGATTACACCCACCTCCGTTCGTTATTATTCATCATTCGCTAAAAATTATGTTGAAGGAGATTTTTCTATGTTGACAAAATTGTTAGGGATAGAAATTAATTTTGAGCAACTTCAAAATTTATTACTAGGACAATCTTTACTAAATCTTAAAAAGCAAAAACAACGTGTGACTATAGAAGATAATAAGTATGTTTTAACTCCTGAAAGTCAAGTTGATTTATTTGATATTTCCTTTTCTGTAAATCCTTCTCATTTTAAGTTAGAGAAACAATCTGTTGTTAATTCTCAAAAAAACAAACGTTTAGATATTTTTTATCCTTCCTACAGCATGATTGATGGAGAGCTGTTTCCTCAAGAAATTCAAATAATAGCAAAGCAACCAAAAACATTTACAAAGATAGATTTTATTGCAAAATCTGTTTTATTTGACACAAATTTAGACCTTTCTTTTTCAATTCCTAATGGATATAAGCAAATTAAATTATAGTGAAAAGCAATAAATTTTACATAGCAATTTTAATTTTTTTATTCAGTGTTTTTGCTGTTTTTGGACAAACTAGAAAACAGTTAGAGGCGCAGCGAAAAAAATTAAATAAAGAAATTGAACAGGTAAATAACTTGCTTTTTAAAGAACAAAAGAAAGAAAAAAATGCTCTGGAGGCTTTAAAAGATATTTTCAAAAAAATTGAAGTTAGAACTCAATTAATTTCAACGATTCACATAGAAGCGGCAATGTTATCAGAAGAAATTACTACAAATCAAATCAAATTAATCAAGTTATCCGAAAAATTAATTAGCTTAAAAAAGGACTATGCAGAGATGATTTTTAAATCATACAAAAGCAAATCAAAACAAAGTCGAACGATGTTTTTACTCTCTTCTCAAAATTTTCTTCAAGCATATAAAAGGTTATCGTATATGAAGCAGTATACTTCTTTTAGGAAAAAACAAGGAGAGGAGATTGATAAACAAACTACAATTATCCAAAGGCTGAATGATTCTTTATTGATTCAAAAGACATTAAAAGATACGTTAGTATTGTCTGAAATACAGCAGAAAAAAAAGATAGAAGCTGATAAAACTCATCAAGAAAAGTTAATAACTACAATTAAGAAACAAGAAAGTAAGTACAAAAGAGCGCTTCAAAAGAAAATTAAAGAAGAAAAAAGAGTTAGAATAAAAATAGATAAAAAAATTCGTGAAGAAATTGCAAGAGCAAATAGAATTGCAAAAGAAAAACAAAAAAACAAGCTAAAATCGGTTAAAAAAAACGAATTTATTTTAACCCCAGAAGCCAAAGCTTTGGCCGCAAAATTTGAGTTGAATAAAGGCAAATTACCTTGGCCTGTTTATGAAGGCATCGTGGTAAGAAAATTTGGTAAACAACCTCATCCTTCCTTCCCTGGAATTACAATAAATGGTACAGGATTACATATTGTTACCAAACAAGGGGAATCAGCAATAGCAATTTTTAAAGGAAAGGTTTTAAATGTTTTAGTGAATTCTGAAGGAAGAAAAAATGTATTAATACAGCACGGAAATTATATTTCATCATATAATAATTTAGAAAAAATAGATGTTAATAAAGGAGATAAAATTGCAACAAGCCAAAAAATAGGTCAAATTTTTACAGATAAAATTTCTAGAAAAACAACGTTAGTTTTTGTATTGTTTAAAAACACAACACGTCTAAATCCCTCAGACTGGATTTTAAAAAGATAATTTAATTTCCATTTTTAGAGGATTTTAGAAGTACTTTGGTGTTTTTCTAATGATTACCATTTATTTTAAACAAATTAATTGAATAGTGCTTTTAAAGCAGTCGCTTTATTTGGATCTAACTTCCCTGCTAAAACCAAGCTTAGTTGTTTGCGTCTAAGCGCCGCCTTAAAACGTTCTTTTTCTAGGTCGGTTTCTGGAATAATTTGAGGAATTGCAACAGGTTTGCCAATTTCGTCAACAGCAACAAAGGTATAAATACCTTCATTTACTTTGGTTCTAGATCTAGATTGTCTGTCTTCAATCCAAACATCTACATAAATTTCCATAGAAGAATTAAAAGCTCTAGAAACTTTCGCTTCAATTGTTACTACACTTCCAACAGGAATAGACTTATTAAAAGCAACATGATTTACTGAGGCAGTAACTACTATTCTTCTAGAGTGTCTTCTAGCAGCTATGCTACAAGCTCTATCCATTCTTGCTAATAATTCGCCACCAAATAGGTTGTCTAAATAATTTGTTTCGCCTGGCAAAACCAGGTCAGTGAGAACCGTTAATGACTCCTTTGGTGTTTTTGCTTCCATCAAAATATTTTTTGTAAAGATAGGCAATCACTTATTAAATAAAGAAGCTTAGAGATGATATAAGGAAGTATGAGGATTTGTTTTACTTTTTAATTAATAACCAAGCATCTTTAGAAATGGATTCACGGATTTTGTAAAGATGACTTAGGGCTTCATTTCGGCTTGAATAACTATCAAAGGTTACTTGGGTAAGCCCCCATTTATTAACGCCAATTATTTTAGCGTCAAATCCTTTTGCTTTTAATTGTCTTACTTTCTTTTTTGCGTTTTCTACAAATTGGAAAGCTCCGGCAACCACATGAAAAGCGTTGACAGTTTCTTTAACAACATTTAAATTAATGGTTGGTAAGGGATTAGAAATGATAAAAGTTGCAGATTGAATCTTTTTTTGCAGTGCTTTTTCTTGGGTTGCAAAAACTTCATGTTGCTGTTTTTTTTGATAATCATTGTATCCAGCAAACCCGATTGTTAATAAAATTGCAACCGATGCCGCATATTTTGCAAGAACTGGAATTCCTGTTCTTAGTTCTTTTTTAGGAACTGGAACTAAGGGTTTAACCTGTTGTTTATATCTCAAAATTGCAGGAGACTCTAGCGATGATAAACCAAAGGATTCGGTTAAATAGTTGACAGTTACTTTCGGCTCAAAAACTATTTTTTTATCTTCGGTCAATGTTAAACTACCTAAGTTTTCAATTGCTACAGATTTAGACTGCAATTCATTTTGCCATCTAATAACAGATAAAGAAATTGCCGAAGAAGCTTTTTCAAAAGAGATGTTCTCCGAAGAGGCAATATAGTTTGCTAATAGGCCATCATTATGTTTTAAAAGACCATTGAATGTAATTTGTTTTGTAGGTGGGCTAAACGTATGTGTGAAATTATTCACTTTCGCCCCAATCCTATTGGCCACAAATCCGCCAAAATCAGGTACAATTACACAATCATATCTATATAATAAATCATTAATGTAGGTTGCTATAATCATCATAACAAATATAAAAATTTTGAGGTTTTATGAAACAATTTACACTGTTTTTTATCAACAATTATTTTATATATTGGTATCCAAATTGTTATTAAATTGAAAGAAGAAAAACTATTGGCTGTTTTACGACTGCAAAAGTGTAAAGCTGTTGGCGATATTTTAGCCAAAAAGCTCATTGTAAATGTGGGTGATGTTGCCCAAATTTTTAAAGAAAAAGCTGCTGTTTTATCAAAAATAAATGGCATAGGAAATCATGTTTTAAAACATCTTTTTGATAAAAGAAATATTGAGTTAGCAGAGCAGGAGTATTCATACATTAAAAAAAAGAACATTTCTTATACTTATTTTTTGGATGATGATTATCCACAAAACCTTCAGCATTGTGTCGATAGTCCGGTGTTGTTATTTAAAGAAGGTAACCTAGATTTTTCTAACCATAGGATTATTTCGATTGTAGGGACAAGAAACATGACTTCTTACGGGCGTCAATTTTGCGATCAATTAATTGAAGATATCTCAGAATATAATCCAATCATAGTAAGTGGTTTTGCATATGGTGTTGATATTTGTGCTCATAAAGCAGCTCTAAAAAATAAATTACAAACAATTGCTGTTTTGGCTCATGGATTTCAACATACATATCCAAAAGTGCACAAAAAATATACCCATTCAGTAATTGAAAATGGTGGTTTTTTAACAGAGTTCTGGCACGAAGAGACTCCTTTAAGAGAGCATTTTTTAAGAAGAAACAGAATAGTTGCGGGTATCTCTAAAGCCACTATTATTATAGAATCTGCAGTAAAAGGAGGGTCTTTAGTAACTGCGGATATTGCCAATTCTTATGACAGAGACGTATTTGCGGTTCCGGGAAGAAACTCAGATATTTACAGTAGAGGTTGTAATGATTTAATTAAAAACAACAGTGCCCATTTGCTAAATTCAGCATCCGATATTGTAAAAATGTTAAATTGGGACCTTCAAGAAAAGCCCAAGTCGATTCAGAAACAATTATTTATTGAATTGAATGAAAATGAGCAAAAAATTTATGACTTCCTACATATAAAGGGGCCGCAATTGTTAGATGTGATCTCTTTAGAATGTAATATTCCTATTTTTCGATTATCCTCCATTCTATTACAAATGGAATTAAAAGGAGTTACAAAACCTTTGCCAGGAAAGTTATTTGAGTTGGTTTAGTTGTTTGCTGTTCAAGGGTCTATAAAAAACTTGTTTTTAGTCGCATTAAGACCTTCAAATGATTGCCCTTAGTTTCTTTTCATAAAATGAAATCAGAAAATTTCTTTTATTTATCCCTATTTTTGGTAAAAATCAATAGCAAAGATGGCGGTAGAAAAAAAATTGATGTCTAAAAAAAAGCCAATATTTCCTGTAAATAAATTGCTGGGAGGGTACTTAAAAAAATACAATAGAAATATAAAAATTCCTATTTATTATGAAGATTTGTTGCGATTTCAAGGATCTGTTATTGTGTATGATAACAATGATGTTGACACCCTTTGGGTAAGAACTTTTTATTCTGATTTTGATAGACAAGAAATCGATACGAGTTTAAAAAAAATATACACAATGCTACATTCAGATGGTAATGATGAAACCATTCCGTTTTTAAATGTAGACGGGATTGATTACTGTACATTTGGTAATTCAAAACCTTTTCGCGTTAAAATTAGAAATATTTTAAATGATAATTACACTTATTTTTATGTTAAAAAAGCAGACGCTTCTCGTATTTATGGTTTAGAATTAGAGCATATTTTGTCTCCGCATAACATGAATTTTTTAGTACATAAAGACACTTTAATTGAAGAACATATAGCAGGAATTCCTGGGGATGATTTTATCAAAGAGTTCTTACCAAAATGTACAGAATCAGAAAAATCTCAAATAGCAAAAGAATTTGTAAAATTTAAAGAACGATGTTTGGTCCGTTTGTTAGGAGATATGCGCTCCTACAATTATGTAATTATTCCTACCCATGATTTTGACCAAATTATTTATAAAATTAGAGCTATTGATTTTGACCAACAGTCTTTTGAAGGAAATTTGAAAGTCTATAATTTACAATTTTTGAAAGAAAATTTTAAAATTGTAGAAATGGTAAGTAGAAAATTAGATAATAACTCTATCAATCAATATAAATTAGAAGAGCGTTCTTTTATGGCAAAGAGAATGATAACCTCACCAAGAAGAGCTGCACGATTGATAAAATGTATGAAAAATGATAGGCTTTCCTTTTCTTCTAACATCCAGCTTCTAAAAAAACATCTTAAAAAATATGTTGGGGATGTGAAATTTAAAGAATGTGAAAATATGGGAGAAATTTTAGAAACAATTTTAGAGTTTATAAAGCGTAATTATTTAGATAGTAAGTAAATAAATAGCAGTTTTACGTATTATGGTTACTTCGAATACTTTCTATAACAACGGTTAATAAAATTAAACTCCCACCAATAAAAGTATGAAAGCTTGGAATTTCATTTACAAAAATGTAAGCGATTATAATACCAAAAATAGGTTGAACACCACTTATTATGCTCGCTGTAGAAACAGAAAAGTGTTGTAAAGAATTCACGAGCATTGTGTGTCCAATTGCGGTAGTTAATAAGGCTACAACTAACAATAAAGGTAATTGACTTTCTAGGTTTGAAAAATCACCAAAAAACAACACAGGGATTAATAATATAGAAACAATAATCATTTGGTAAAGCATTAATACGCTTCCATTATATTTTTTGACGTGTTTTTTGAGTGTTAGATTTCTCAGAGCGTAACAGAAAGCAGAAAAGATACCAAACAAAATCCCTTTAAGATAATTATTTTCTAAAGAAAATTCTGGAACAAGCATATATACTCCAATTAAAACTAAAAATGCAAGAAAAATAGAAGTTAAATTCAATTTTTGTTTCGAAAATAAAGGTTCTAATAAGGTAGTAATTGCTGGAAAAGTAAACACAGATAACATGCCAATTGCTACATTAGAAAGTTTTAGGGCATAAAAATAAGTAATCCAATGACCTGCCATAAAAACCCCACTCACAATAAAAGATTTTCTATCTTTTTTTAAAAAAATAGTTAAATTCAGTTTCTTAATACGACAGAAAATATATATAAATACCCCTGAAAAAACAGCTCTACATAAAATAATTACTTCAGGAGATAATGCAATATATTTTCCTAAAACTCCAGAGGTGCTTATAAAAAATGTTGCTAAAAGCAACAGAGATACTTTTTTCACATGTGAATTTTCCATTTATAGTAGATAAGAGATTTGAGGAATAAAATGTTCATACTATTCTTTCCATTCGAACGTTTCTATTAATTTGAAAATATCTTTTTTAATATAATTTACAGCAGGTAAAATAGAATCGTAATTGGGTTTGGTGTAAAAATATAAAGACCCTTTAAGGAAGTTTTTTGTACTATCAGTAATGTGAAATTGAATTTGAGAAGCGGCATTTCCTGTAATTTCATAGACACTACCAAAAACTCTTTTCTCTGGGTTGATAAAATCTTTTGAAATAATTTGAGCAGCCTTTAGGGTGTGTTTAAAAACTAATTTTTCAGCTTCTATGAGTAGTTCTTTTAAGTTGTTTTTTATGGGTCTGTAGGTAATATCTACAGAGGCTTTTAATGGAGGGTATTTTATTTTTAACCAATTATTAGGTTCATCAACAACCGTTGTATTCTTTAAAACCTCAAAAAAATAAGGCCTTTTTAAGATTAACTTTTCGTAAGTTTTTTTTGGATATGTTAAACTAAGGTATGCTGAAGGTTTTGGCAATGTGTCCTTCGTACAAGAAAAAAGAATAAGAGTAAAAATGAATAAAAAGATCTTATGCATTTCTAGTTGCTTTAATTTGCTTGATGCGTTTTTTATCAAGGGATTCAATGGTAAATGAATAGTTTTTGAAGTTTATTTTTTCTCCTTTCTTAGGGAATTTTCCAGAAATTTCTAAAATAAAACCAGCAAGTGTTTCGCTCTCTCCTTTTTCTTCTTCAAAAATGGCTTCATCTTCATCATTTAAAACTTTACAGAAATCTTTGATCGTAGTTTTTCCTTCAAAAATATAATTATTTTCATCTATTTTAGAATAGAACAGATCATCAATATCAAATTCATCATTAATGTCACCTACAATTTCTTCGATCACATCTTCTAAGGTTACCAATCCACTTGTTCCTCCATACTCATCCACAACGATTGCTAAATGATTTTTCTTTTCTCTGAAATCACTCAATAAATCGTCTAATTTTTTGTTTTCTGGCACAAAAAAAGGAGGGCGAATTAATTCTACCCATTTAAAAGCTGTTTTGTTGAGATGAGCCAATAGATCTTTAGCATACAAAACACCAATAATAGTATCGATATTGTCTTTGTAAACAGGGTTCCTAGAATAGCCATTCTTTAAAATCTTATCCAATACAATTTCATAGGGTTCCTCATTAGAAAGTGCAAAAATATCAATTCGTGGTTTCATAATTTGAACAGTCTCTGTATTTCCAAAATTTACGATCCCTTCAAGTATTTTTTGCTCGTCTTTTGTAGTAGCACCCTCAGAGGTTAATTCTAATGCTTGAGATAGCGTTTCTACTGAGAAATTAGAATTTTTGCTCCCAAATTTATTTTCAATCCATTTTGTCAACGTAATTAGTGGCAAACTAAATGGGGTTAATAAAATATTTGTAGTATGTATGAATTTTGACATTTTTTTAGAAAAACTAAGTGCATTTCTTGAAGCATAAATTTTTGGTAAAACCTCTCCAAATAATAGAATTAAGAAAGTTACTAAGACAATTTCAAGAAAAAAACGAATTGGAAAACTGAAAAAATATAGGTTGAATTGATTGTCAAATTCACTAAATAATGTTTCTGATAATGAAGCAAATAATAAAACAATTAAAATATTAATAAAATTGTTTGTAATTAAAATTGTTGCTAATAATTTTCTGGGGCTCTTCAATAATTTTACGACAATATTTTCTTTTTTTCCGTTTTTAGAGAGTTTGTTTAGGTCTGTTTGCGAAAGAGAAAAGAAAGCAACTTCTGTTCCAGAAACTAATGCAGAGCAGAACAATAATGCAATCAAAGCAAAACTACTTAAAGAGGTTTGTATGTCTATGGAGTAAAACGATAAAAATAAAAATCCAGGATCTAAGTCCAAATGCTATAATTTTGGTTTGTTAAAATGGTAAATCATCATTTTCTTCTGGGGTTACCGATTTTACAGCTGAAGAAGATTTCGGTATTGCTTGTGTATTATTAGAGTTTTCGGTATTTTTTTTAGTCGATAAGAATGTCATTTCATTTACTTGAATTTCTGTAGAATAACGTTTTATCCCATCTTGTTCCCATTGTCTATTTTTCAATTTTCCTTCAACATACACTTTATCTCCTTTGCTGAGATATTTTTCGCAAATTTCAGCAAGTTTGTTTCGAACAACAATATTGTGCCAATCGGTTGTTGATACTTTTTCTCCAGTAGCTTTGTTTGTATAAGTTTCACTGGTGGCAATCGGGAACCTTCCAACACAGTTTTTATCATCAAAATAATGCATTTTTACTTGATCACCAAGATTGCCAATTAAAATCACTTTGTTTATTGTTCCTGCCATAGTTTTGCTACTTTAATATCAAAAGTACTAAAAATATCAATTACTTTTTAGATTGAAAAGCATCTAAAAAATTTGCAATTAAAATTGGAACTGGATAGGTCTCTATTTCTTCCCATTTTATATTTATTTCACTTGAATTTTCAGTATGAACGATCCAGAATTGTGTATACAAATGTTGGTGTGACAATTTGTGTATGATTTCCTTTTTGTTAAAAAGTGAAATTGTGCTTTTAGAGGGAATTAGTTTTAGAAACTCCGATGTTAAAATAAGCTCGCTTACGGAGACGCTCTTTTCAGTTTCTATGAAAGGAAATTCAAACAATCCCTGCCAGATTCCTTTTCCTTTTCTTTCCGATAAAATTGTTTTTTTATTTTTGGAGATGATAACGAGGTAATTAAAATACCTTTTTCTAATCTTTATTTTTTGATCCTTTACAGGAAGTTTTTTTGTCATCTTTTTTTCAAAAGCAATACAGCTATGATTAAAAATACAACTTTCACATAGTGGATTTTGAGGCTTGCAATGAAGTGCCCCAAAATCCATAATTGCTTGGTTAAAAGTACCTGGTTGTGATTTGTCAATTAAACGTTGAGCCAATGCTTTAAACTCTTTTATTCCTGCAGATGAATTGATTGCTGTTTTAATACCGAAATAGCGGGAAAGCACTCGATAGACATTTCCATCGACAACTGCGGATGGTTTATTAAAACAAATGGATGAAATTGCGGAGGCGGTGTAATCTCCAATTCCTTTTAGTTTTATAATTTCTTTGTAAGTCGATGGGAATTCGCCATTTCGCTCGGTTGCAATTTGATTTGCAGTAAAATGAAGGTTTCTAGCTCTTGAATAATATCCCAATCCTTGCCACATTTTTAAGACAGTGCTTTCTTTTGCTTCAGCCAGGTCAAAAATGGTAGGGAATACTTCAATAAATTTTAAATAGTACGAGAGACCTTGGGCAACTCTTGTTTGTTGTAACATGATTTCTGATAGCCAAATAAAATAGGGGTTTTTTGTTTTACGCCAAGGCAATTCCCTATTGTTTTGTAAGTACCACTTTATTAATGTGTTAGAAAATTTCATCATTTAAAAATAGAATTGCAATATTACATTATAAAAATGAAATAAATTTAGGTGTTATTATTTTCGGAGTTGATTAATTATCATATATTTGCATCCGCATTTTTGGGATTAAATTAATAAAAATAGAGTAAAAACAGAGACATGACAAAAGCAGATATCGTATCAAAAATTTCAGATAAATCAGGAATAGAAAAAACAGACGTATTAGCAACTGTTGAAGCTTTCATGACAGAAGTTAAAGACGCATTAGAAAATGGCGACAACGTTTATTTAAGAGGTTTTGGTAGTTTTATTATCAAAACAAGAGCAGAAAAAACAGGTAGAAATATTTTGAAGAATACAACGATCAAGATTCCTGCACATAATATTCCAGCTTTTAAACCAGCGAAAACTTTTACTGAAGGGGTGAAAAGTAAAGTAGCAGTTAAATAAAAAATACTAACCCAAACCTTTGTAAGGTTAAAAAAAACACGAAAACATTATGCCAAGCGGTAAAAAAAGAAAGAGAGCAAAAATCTCTACACACAAAAGAAAAAAAAGAGCTAGAGCAAATAGACACAAGAAAAAGTAAGTATTCATTAATAGTTTAGCGAAAAAAGTTCATTGACATTAGAGGTTAAACTAACCTCGCACGGTATTACAAATACCTGACAATATTAACCCATCTGCACAATTTTGTGCAGTGTTAAAACCATTTCAGTATGAAAACAGAATTAATAATTCGTTCAAATTCATCTGATATTGATTTTGCCTTATTAAGAGATGGAAAACTTATTGAATTAAATAATGAAACTAGTGA
>MDTG01290807.1_pt1 | contig 11208 bp, 13 predicted proteins | sample 811421 | NCBI WGS metagenome assembly MDTG01 (sample SAMN05326645, study PRJNA326480) | marine metagenome | isolation source: seawater | place: Pacific Ocean: South East | collected 2011
TTCGTCAATAATATCATTATTGACTAATATAGACCCTAAAAGAGCTTGTTCAGCTTCTAAATTTGAAGGTTGTTTATTATCTAGATTATTATTAATAGGTTTAATTTCTTTCACATAATCATAATATGATAAAGTTTTTTTCAATAAAGAAAAAAGTTACACACTCTTTTTTTTGTACTGTGGAAAAGTTATTTAGATTGTATTTGCTCTATCTTAATTGAAATATTTGCTTTAACTTCTGCGTGAAAGTTAATTTCAGCCTTAAACAACCCAATTTTGTTTAAATTTTCTTTTAAAATTATTTGTGATGGACTAACATCTAAACTATTTTTTTCTTTAATAAGATTTGTAATTTCTTTTGGTTTAATCGATCCATACAGTTCTCCATTGTCTTTACTTTCTTTGTTAAAAGTGAACGTTTTGTTATTTATTAACTTAGCTATTTCTTTGAATTTATTTTTGGACTCTGTATTTTTTTTGTTAAGTTCATCTTTTTTTTTATTAACTAGCAGCTCATTGTCTTTATTAAATCTCAAAGCTTTACCTTGCTTTAAAAGAAAGTTTCTTCCGTAACCATTTTTTACGGTTACTTTATCGCCAATTTTGCCTAAATTGAGAATATTTTCTAACAGTATAATTTCCATCAAATAAGACCTAAAATTTTTGCTCTTTTTATTTCTCTAGTTAATTTTTTTTGCTTGCCATATGAAACTGATGTGATTTTTGATGATATTATTTTTCCATTATCAGATATATATTTTTTAAGCAAACCGACATTTTTATAATCTACAATTGGTGCATTTTTAATGGAAAGGGGGCATTTTTTTGAAAACTTTCCATCATTTTTTTGAAATAAACTCAGTTTATTAAGCGAATTGGAACTTCTTTTTTGAAATTTTTTATTTTTTCTTTTCATAATTTATTTTTCTTTTTTAAAAAACTCATTTTTTGTATCTAATTTTTTATATTTAACTGTAAGGTGTCTTATTATAGAACCATCTACTTTTATTTTTTTTTCGATTTCGCTTAACGTTTTGAAATTACCTTCGAATTTAAAATGAATAAAAAAACCTTTTTTATAATTCTTGATTTTGTTGGCTAAATTTAGCAAACCCCATTCTTCAATTTTTAATACTTTTCCCGAAGATTGATTTATGATCTCATTGTATTTTTCCCTAACTAATTTTAAATCTTTTTCAGCTAGATCTTGTTTAGCTACTATTGTATTTTCGTAAAAGGCCATAATTTGTAATGTTAATCAGCTTTTATTAATTATTTATAAATGCTGGTTTATACTATAATGAAGGATTATAGCAATACTAATAATTTAAATAAACTAAACAAATGAGCGCTTTATTATTTCCAGGTCAGGGTTCGCAAATAGTGGGTATGGGGTCTGAATTTTTTAATGGTTTTGATTTAGTGAAAAAATTATATGAAAAAGCAGATGATGTATTAAACTTTCCTATTTCTAAAATTATTCTTGAAGGACCCGAGGATAAATTACAATTAACCAAAAACACTCAACCAGCTATTTTAACAGTTAGCTACTCAATTTTTAAAGTTTTAAAAGAAGAATTTAGTTTTGATTTTACATCATTCAAAAATTTTGCAGGACATTCACTAGGAGAATACAGTGCGTTGGTTTGCTCTGAGTCACTTGCTTTCGAAGATGCATTATATTTATTACATGAAAGAGGCAAAGCAATGCAAGAGGCAGTTCCTGTCGGCAAAGGTAGTATGATAGCAATTTTAGGAATGGAAATTGAGAAAATAAATGAATTGTTAAAATCAAGGAATGTTGACAATAAAGTTTGTGAAGTGGCGAACGATAATGCCATCGGTCAAGTAATTGTAAGCGGTGATAAAAATAGTATTGACTTGTTGCAAAAGGATTTAAAAGAACAAAAAATAAAGTCAATTTTATTAAAAGTAAGCGCACCATTTCACTGCTCATTAATGAAACCAGCGGCAAATAAAATGAAAGAAAAAATTGATGTTACAAAATTTAAAAATCCATTATTTAAAATTGTTAATAATGTTACTGCTAAATCCGAGACAAGCTCTGAAAAAATAAAAAAATTGTTAGTAGATCAAATTTCTTCAACTGTTAAATGGCGAGAAAGCATTATTAATATGCATGAAGCAGGTGTCAAAAATTTCATTGAAATTGGTCCCGGTAAAGTTCTAACTGGAATGGTTAAAAGAACAATTAAAGATGTAAATTGCTTTTCAATTAACTCAATTGCTGATATTAAAAATTTGATAAATGAATTTAAAGAATAAAAAAGTACTTATAACAGGAGCAACAGGGGGGATCGGAAACTCCTTGGTAAAAAAATTTAATGATTTTGGATCTGATATATTAGCAACAGGGACTAATGAACAAAAATTAAAAGATTTAAAAAAAAATTTTCCTAATATCAGCACTGAAAAGTTTGAACTTGATAAGCATGATAAAATTGAAAATTTTGTTGACGATGTTAATAAAAAATTAGAGGGATTAGATATTTTAGTAAATAATGCTGGAATAACACAAGATAACCTTTCAATAAGACTTACAGAAGAAAATTGGAAAAAAGTATTAGATATAAATTTAACATCAAGCTTTTTAATGTGTAAATATTCAATAAAAAAAATGCTTAAAAATAAATTTGGAAAAATAATTAATATTACATCAATAGTAGGTCACACAGGAAATTTAGGACAAGCCAATTACGCAGCATCAAAAGCAGGTATAGTAGGATTCTCAAAAAGCCTAGCTATAGAATATGCAAAAAAAAATATTAATATAAACTGTGTTTCACCAGGCTTTATTAAAACAGACATGACTGAAAAAATTAATGAGGAATTTAAAAAAATTTTGATTAATAAAATTCCATCTGGATATCTTGGGACAGGTGAAGATGTTTCAAACTGTGTAGCTTTTCTAGCATCTGATATGGCAAATTATATAAATGGAGAAACCATACATGTTAATGGTGGAATGTATATGGCTTGACAATTCCTATTAATAATTTAATAAGAATTTAAACTTTAAGATAGAAAGGATTTCATGACAGACGAAGTTAAAAGCAAAGTTAAGAAAATAGTAGCAGATCACTTAGGGATAGAGGAAGAAAAGGTAACTGACGAAGCAAGCTTTATCGATGATTTGGGAGCAGATAGTTTAGACACAGTAGAACTTGTAATGGCTTTTGAAGAAGAATTTGGTTCTGAAATTTCTGATAGTGAAGCTGAAAAAATTCTTACTGTCGGGGACGCAATAAAATTTATTGAAAGCAAAAGTAGCTAATTAAATTTTAAGTATTGATGGCACAAAGTAATCAAAATATTATGGTTATTTTGTCTTCACCTTCAGGTGTAGGTAAAACAACTCTCACAAAAAAGATACAACAAAAATATAACACATTTAAAATTTCAGTTTCTCACACAACAAGATCACCAAGATCTAACGAAGTTGAGGGAGTGGATTACTATTTCGTAGATCATAAAAAATTTGAAAAATTGATTAATGATAATAAATTTTATGAGTATGCAAAAATATTTGAAAATTATTACGGAACTTTAAAAAAAAATGTAGATGAAAATATAAAAAAAAATGACATTTTATTTGATATTGATTGGCAAGGCACTAAACAACTCTCGAAACACAAGCAACTTAATTTATTAAAAATTTACCTTATTACTGAGAATAAAGAGGAACTTAAGAAAAGACTAATTAAAAGAAATCAAAATTCAAATAAAGAAATAGATTTAAGATTTAAATCATTCGATGAGGATATAAAGCACTGGAATGATTATGATTATATTGTAATTAATAAAAATCTTGATGTTTGTTTTAAACAGATTGAAGAAATTATAAAAATAAATAAAAAAAATATTTCATCTATTCTCAATTAATTCAGTAATTTTATAGTATATTTCTGGCTCTATCTCAGAAGGTCTTGAGCTAAGATTGATCTGGGGAATTTTGTCTATTTGTTTATTGCTCAAAACATTTTTAATAGTTTTATTAATCATTTTTCTTTTTTTCGAAAAAAAAATATTAGTAATTTTTTCTAAAATCGAAATATCATTTATATTAAAAAGCATTTTTTTTGGTTTAAAATGTAAAACTAAAGAATTAATTTTTGGTCTTGGTCTAAAACAATTTGGAGAAACCATAAATTTATTAACATTAATAAGTCTTAAATAAGTTAAAATTGATAATCTACCGTAATTTGAAGATGGATAAGAAGCCACAATTTTCTCACCCATTTCTTTTTGAAACATTAGTATCAAATCAGAAAATTTTGGTGGCCATTTTTTAAATTTAATAATTTTAACAAGAATTTGTGATGATACGTTGTAAGGAAGATTGCCAAAAATTTTTGTTCCTTTTTTAATAATTTTTTCAATATTAAATTTTAAAATATCATTATTGTAAATTTTTAAAATCTTATTGTTTTTGTATTTTTTTTTTAATAAATCCGCTAGCTCACGATCTTTTTCTACCACAATTAGAGAACTTGGGTTTTTTTTTAAAATTTCCTCGGTAAGAGCTCCCCTTCCAGGGCCTATTTCTAAAATATGTTTACCCTGTAAATTTGTTAATTTTATAATTTTTTTTATAATATTCTTGTCGATTAGAAAATTTTGTCCTAAAGATTTTTTTGGTAATTTCATCTACCAAATTTATTTATGAATTTTATACATTTTAGTAAACTTTTATAATTAGCTTTATTTTTTTTTATTAAATTTCTTGCAACTCCGTGGTCAGGTGAGACCCTTAAATACTTGAGACCTAAAGTAATATTAATAGCGTCAAACTTAAAAATTGATTTAAAAGGTATGAGAACTTGATCATGATACATTCCTACAATTACATTATAATTTTTAAAATCTTTGATAAAAAAACTGTCGGAAACAAAAGGACCATTAATATTAAACCCTAATTTTTTTAATTTATTAATTGCAGGGATAATTTCATTAACTTCCTCAGATCCTGACTTTAATTCTGCATTATGTGGATTTAAGCCAAGCACACCTATTTTGGGTTTTTTATTAAAAAATTTATAATAATTTTTATGTATGGTTTTTACCTTAATAATTATTTTTTTTGATTTTATATTTCTTGATACATTTTTTAAGTCTAAATGTGTCGTTAAAGGACTAACTGAGAATTTGTTACCTTTAATAAACATTACCTCGGAGTCATTATTTATTTTACATTTTTTAGCTAAAAATTCTGTTATTCCTGTGTTTTTTTTTAATAAAAGATTTTTACTAATCGCACAATTAATAAATCCCAATGTATTTTTTTCTAAAGAGAGTTTATGCCCTATGTTTAAGCATTTTGTTAAATATTTAGATGCATTGAATTTATTTACTTTAAATGGATCTTTGAACTTCAGGTTAACGTCAATTACCTTCAATTCACTTTCTGAAATTTTCTCATTCAAATTTTTTATTTTTCTCAATTTAAATGAGTAATTCAGAGCTTTAAATTGGCTTTTTAATAACTCATAACTAGCAACGATAAATATTTTTTTTTTAATATTTTTTTTAAGTTTTTTCCAACTTTTGAAAATTATTTCAGAATTAACACTATTTGGATCTCCTCCAACTACAATTATTTTTTTATAATTAATCATTTGTAATATTCAATAAATTTTGTATTTCTGAGTTTTGATAAAAAACTGCTAGAATAAAGTTTAAACAATTCATTTTTTTTTTGGTTTATTAGCTCTTCTTTTAAATTATTTATATTACTCTCTGAATAATTGGATACAGTTTTATCATTTAATTTTAAAAAAATAATTTTATCTAATCTTTTTATCGGTCTTGTTACTTCTCCAATTTTTATTTTTTCTAAAATATCGACAAAATCATTTGACAGAGAGTTGGAATTTACCCAGCCCAATGATCCTTTATTTGATGCCGTAGAAGATATACTAAACTTAATAACTGCCTCTTCAAAACTAACATTATTTATTTCATTCAAAACTTGAGATATTTTTTCATTATCTAAATTTTTATTTATAGATAAAATTTCAATTTCAGATAATTTATATTTTACTAAACTGCTTTGATTTGAAATTTTTTCTTTAATTTCTCTATCAATATCATCTGAATTAATCTCAATTTTGCTTGAATAAATTTTATAGATTAATCTATTCCACTTAAATTCAGTATCAATTTCATTAATGAACGCTTTAAAATCTACCCCACTATTTGTAAACAGAGTTTTTAAATTTTCAATATTATTTGAGCTAATAGAATTAAGGTATGAGTTTATTTGACTATTATCTCTTTTTAAATCATATTTTTTAAGTTCAATTTTTTTTAATCTGTTTTGTATTAAACTTTCTAGAGCTGGTTTTTTTAAATCATTAATATTTTGTTGATTTATTTCTTTTTTTGTTAATATCAATGTTGAAACAATTTTGCTTTTAAGATCATATGTCGTGATTAACTCATCCTCAATTTTGACAATAATATTTGTTTTATTTCTAGCATTAGCTACATTTTCAAAAATTATAAAAAAAAATAAAAATACAAAAATTTTTTTTATTATCATTTATTAACTTTAGGTGAGTTAATGTTACCGAATGGTATTAATGTGATATTGAACATTAATGAATTTTCAGGTTCCAGTTCTGAGTCGTTATAAAACTCTCTTCGAAAAACTAAACCAGCTCTTAAACAGTCGTTAATATATTCATAGCTTAAATCATAAAATTCTGATGAATTAGTGATTAAATTACGTTTAGTCTCGAATGATATTAAACTTTTATCATTATTCTTATAATTAATTTTAGTTTTAAAATATTCTTGATTTCCTAAATGTTTACTTTCCTCAATATAATTAAACCCTATATCCAAATCTCCAAAAATTAATTTCGATCCAAAATCAATATAATTCAAATCTTGATAATTTTGATCAACAGCAAATTCAGTGTTAAATTTAAAATTTTCGTTAATATTTAAAGCGGCCTTACCAACTAAATCAGATAGTTTCTCGTCTAAACCTGTTTTAGCTCCATATTTTTTATTTTCTTCTGTGTTAACTATCTGAGCAACTGAAAAATTAAACTTATCTATGTCACCTTTTTTAATATCATAATCAAATCCTAAAGTTGCTGTATCCCCAGTTTCAAAATTATTTATATTTTCTACTCTGTCCATACCAAAAGCAGTCGCCGGTGTCAGCCGAGATCCTCCCTCATCTTTTCTCATACTGCCTGGAGATAATCTTAATAACATTTTTGGAGTTAAGAGATGAGTTGAATTATTTCTTCTTTTTTGAAAATTTATCTCTGATAATAAGCCAATCGCACCAAAAATTTCACTTGTAGTTGCATCTTTATATAAATCAATATTTTTAGCTTCATAATTTATATTCTTTAATTTACCCAAGAATTTATTTTTAATGCTTGGGTTTAAAATTAAATCTTCAGACTCCCACTCTAAATCATTAACAAAAAAGCTTGTAAGTTTATTCGTATCATAATTATGTACTTTAAAATTTGTTTGTAAGTCTAGATTCCCATATTTTTCATTACTGAAGATATTTTTATCCATTATTATTTCTGGAAAAATATATTCATATTTATCATCATAATTGCTTTTTAAAGTTTCAAAAACATGTGAATTGATCCCTAAAAACAAATCGTCTTTCGTGTGAGTAAAATTAATTGAATTTTCTAATACATCTTTATTATAATCAACTAAGTTAGATTCAATTTTATATAGTTTTAAATATTTGTTATCAGAAACGTGTTGTGTATTAAAACTAAAAAAGTTCTCTGATCCCGATTGACCTTTAAAATTTTTTGCAAACTTTGTAAATAAGTGTGACTTGTCACCTGGCTTTTTAGTTTTAGAGGTTTTTTTATAACCTTCTGTGAAACCAAAGTCGGATAAAAAATTAGATTCTTTAAAAACTTGATGATATTCTCCCAGAAAAAGAGGATGTTCATCAACAAATATCCTGCTAGTTGCAGTAAAATTTTTATCGGGACCCATGGCCCAAAAGTATGGAATAGCAAAACCCGCTCCTAAGTTTTTACTATCTGAAAATGAAGGTGGTAGTAAGCCAGACCTTCTTTTTACAGTTGGATCTGGGTGTGATAACTTTGGAAGATAAAAAATAGGTATATCGTATATTTTTATTACCGCATTATCGTAATAGATTGTTTTATTTTTATTATTATGTGTCATTTTACTTGCTTGTAAAGTCCATGGCGGACATTTCTCTCCATCCTTAAATTGACATAAGGTAAAAACACTCTTACCAAAAGTGGTATCATCTTTTTTTAATTTAATTGTATTGGAAAATACCCTTGGATCATTTCTTTCATCAACCTTGAAGTCTTTGTTGTTTAAAAAAGCTTTAATATCGGTACCTAAAACCTCCTTTTTTTTTGTGTCTATGTAAATTTGAGAAAACTCATAAGTATTTTCAAATTGGTCTACAACCTTGACTAGTCCAATTGATTTAAAAATATTATCTTCTATAAGATACTCGAAATTTTCCAAATAAATCATATTTCCACTCAAGTCTTTTAAAATGGAAGATTGATCGGACTTAATTATTTTATTCTTATTATCAAAATAAATGTCTGAACCTTCTAAGGAGTAATTTTCAGATGAAATTAAAAGCGTATTTCCAACAGTTTTAAAAATATTTTTTATATTATTAAATTCAGCATAGTCAGTCTTAATTGTGTTTTTAAACTTATCTTCAGCTATTACATTTTCTTTTAAAATAATTTCTTGAGTAGTTTTATTGTATTCTGCAAATTCACTTGTAATTTGTTTATCTAATGTTTTGACTTGCACATCTTTTTCAAAAATGGATGTTTTTTTGTTCTTATCTAAAGTAATATTTTTAGCTTTGATAGAAACTTCCTCTGCCAACAAGTAAGTTTTTAAAAAAAAAGTGATAAATATAATTAAAAACTTATTTTTCATTTATCTGTAATATTCCTATAAAAGTAAACAAACTTAGCACAATTATTGGAGACCAAATTGACAAAATCATCGGCAATCTACCAGTTTTTCCTAAAGCCAAGGAAAGATCTTTTAGGTAATAAACTAAAGCGCAAGTTATCAACCCAACAATTATATACTTAAAATTTTCAGATCTTTTTAGTGTATTCATTGTTAAAATTGAAGCAATTCCAGTCATTAAAAACAAAAAAAAGGGAAATACTAGCATTGAATGCAAACTTTGATTTAAAAAATTTTTATTATATCCTTTTTCTATTAGCTCGTTATAACTGAATACTAAGTCTACAAATGATAAAGTATTATAATTATTAAAAAGATTAGTTATTTTATCGTAATTATAATTAGAGGTAATGTTATATTGCTTAAAACTTTTCCTTTCGAAAATTGAATTATTTGGTTCAAAAATTATAGCATCAGTTAATACCCACTTAAATTCTTTTATGTCTGCTTTTTTACTCATTATTTGTTTTTTAAGTAGAAAATTTTTATCAAATTGAAAAATTTTTACATCAATTAAATTTGTTCCATCAGGTTTTTCAGCTGTTATGATCCTTTCTTCATTACCCAAATTTTCTTTAATCCATAAACCATTTTTATTAAATGAAATAAGGTGTTCGATATCACGAGCATATTGCGATTTGGTTTTTTCATAGAATTTCAACATTGAAGAAGTCAAAGGGTTTACAATCATTAATACAAGCCAGCCCAAAAGGAATGAAGTAGATGCAAAAATAAAAAAAATTTTTATACTTGAAAAACCATTAATCTTTAAAGTTAAAAAATCTCTATTTTTTTTTATCTTTACCAAGTAAAGCATACTCGAGATGAATATTATGAATGGAAGAAGATTTAGAATAGTGCTTGGAACAAATACAGTAGTCAACATTAAAGGTAAAAACACACTGACTTTAATTTTTTTAAAAAATTCAATTTCCTCAAATAAATTTAAAATTATTCCAAATCCGTAAATAATCAAAACTACAATAAAAAAATATTTAAAAAAATTTTTTAACATATAATTAAGAATTATTTTATTCATAAATCTTTGGACCTTTTTTAAATTTTAAAAACAAGATTAAATAAGAAATAATCATTAAAATGAACGGAAATAAAATATATGCAACTCTTAAATGATAATTGATGCCCGTGTATCTAATAAAAAGCTCAGTAGATAAAAGTAGTGCAAAGCTGGTTGCATAAATCGAAAACTTATCAAAAAAATAAAGATTATTTTTAATTAATAAAAATGAGCAGAAAAGAGATATCACCGGAATATAGAATGGCAATATTAATCGTCTTAGTAAGTTTGGTAGAATTTCTATTTTCGTATCTTCCTTACAAATACCTGTTTTATCATTATCAATAAAAAAACAACTAATTAATTTGAGCGTTGAAGTTTCTTGTAGCTTAGGTAATTTAATAGTTGAAGTGGATAGATCATTCAGGCTTATATCGAGCTGTTCAAAATTGACAACTTCTAGATTATTTTCTTTTGAGGATATTATTTGCCCATTAACTAGAAACATATTTCTATTATTTATAACTCCTCTTTCTGCAATAATTGTTGTACTTGTAACTCCAGAGGCATTAGATGAAAATCTTTTAAGATTTTTACCTGTATCGTATAAAAATATATTCTCTACTTCATTATTAATTTTTTTATCAACTATAAAAGTAAATCCCTTAAAAGAGTCACTAAACTGTTGAGATCTTATTGTTGGCAGGAAAGAGTTTAACTGGTCTTGGCTTAATAAATTTCTGGATTTATTAAGAGCTAAAGGTGTTAAAAAAGTGGATAAAAATAAATAAAATATTAAAACTCCAACTGATGAAACTAAAATTAAATTAACTATTTGTAATTTTTTTACTCCGGAAGACCATAAAATAATAAATTCACTGTCTTCGTTATGTTTTATTATAAAAATGATAATAGATAGAAAAAAAGCTAATGGAATAAATTTTGGAGCAATTCCAAATAGATTTAAAAAAGAATATTGAAAATAAGTAAGTACAGGATATCCATTATCAACTATAAGCTCTAAAAAATTAACAGCTCGAACCGTTAATGCTATTAGTGAAAGGCCAAGAACTATAATAAAAAACGTTTTTATTATTTCAATAAAGTAGTTTTGATAAATTTTGTTTTGAAGCATTTATATTTTGTATATAATTAATTCATCCATATAATAAATTCAACTTTAGAGTGAAGAA
>MDTG01319110.1_pt1 | contig 11208 bp, 10 predicted proteins | sample 811421 | NCBI WGS metagenome assembly MDTG01 (sample SAMN05326645, study PRJNA326480) | marine metagenome | isolation source: seawater | place: Pacific Ocean: South East | collected 2011
AGATAGACTGGCGGCGCACCTCGCAGCGCGTGCTGGTGCTGGAACGCCTGCATGGCACTCCCGTCAATGACATTGCGGCACTGCGTGAAGCAGGCCACGATCTCAACAAAATTGTAGAACGCGCCGCTATCACCTTTTTCTTTCAGGTGTTCCGCGACGGCTTCTTCCACGCCGATATGCATCCCGGCAACATCTTTGTGTTGGAAGACGGCACACTGGCTGTGGTGGATTTTGGCATCATGGGGCGCATTGACCGCAACTCGCAGCTCTATCTGGCCGAAATGCTCTGGTCGTTTCTGCGCGAAGATTACCGCCGCGTTGCCGAGATTCACATTGGCGCAGGCTATGTGCCACGCAGCAAATCGGTAGACCTGTTTGCGCAGGCCAATATGGCGATTGCCAAACCTATTTTCGGTAAGCCACTCAACGAAATTTCGATCGCCCGTCTGCTGGCGCAGCTGTTTCAGGTGGCAGAAACCTTCGAAATGGAAACCCAGCCACAGTTGCTCATGCTGCAAAAAACCATGATGCTGGCAGAAGGTGTAGGTCGTCAGCTTAATCCCGATGTGAATATGTGGCAAATGGCCGAGCCTTTGATTGCCGACTGGGCACGTAAAAATCTCGGACCTCAGGCCAAAGTGAAATACAAGCTGGAAGAGATTGGCGATTCGCTACAGAAGATCCCTACCCTGATCGCCGAGGCGGAGCGCATTGTCGAGCGTGTGAATAAGGATGGTTTCCAGCTGGATGACGATACGCTGCGCCGCATGCAGCGCTCACGCAATAGTTTTCAGCGGCAATGGCTGTTTTTGGCATGGGCAACCCTTGGTGTATTAAGCGCATTGTTTTTGGTTGAATTATAGGAATTTGCTTGCAACAACTGCACAAGCAAGCTACCAATCAACACATTAATTTCGTAAATTACGTTTTTTTACATGCGCACTAACATTCGTTCCATATTGCTGATTATCAGCGGCAGCGTCGCGGCGTATAAAAGCCTCGAGCTGATTCGCCGTCTGCGCGAGCAGGATGTACAGGTGCATAGCATATTAACGGCAGGTGGCGCCGAATTTATCACCCCGCTGGCCGTATCATCTCTCACTGGCACGCCCACATACACCGACCTGTTCTCTCTACGGGACGAGGTGGATATGGGGCATATACGCCTGTCTCGCGAGGCAGATGCAGTGCTGGTAGCGCCCGCTAGCGCCGATATTATTGCCAAACTTGCAAACGGCATGGCAAATGATCTGGCCACCACCGCCTTACTGGCCACGGACAAGCCTGTGATTGTTGCCCCAGCGATGAATCACCGCATGTGGGAACACGCCTCTACACAGCGCAATATCGCCACCCTACGTGCGCAAGGCATACATATTGTAGAGCCTGAAAGCGGAGATATGGCATGCGGTGAAACAGGCAAAGGCCGTTTTGCTGACACCCCAACATTGCTGGCAGCACTCAACGGGATTGAACCGCCTTCTCTGCCGCTGGCAGGCAAGAAAGCACTGGTGACCAGCGGCCCCACCTATGAGCCGGTAGACCCGGTGCGTTTTATTGGTAATCGTTCCTCTGGCAAGCAGGGGCACGCGATTGCGGCAGCACTCGCACAGGCGGGAGCGGAAGTTACGTTGATTACGGGCCCCACGCACGAGCCGACACCTGCTGGCGTTGTGCCTGTGCATGTGCAGACCGCAGAAGATATGCTAGCAGCCGCTGAAGAGGCACTGCCAGCCGATATTGCCGTCTGCGCTGCCGCGGTGTCTGACTGGCGGCCCGATGTGGTGTCTGCGCAAAAAATTAAAAAGATCGATACCGGCGAAGAATTCTCGATGAACCTAATTCCCAATCCCGATATTTTGAAAGCATTGGGTCAGCATGCGCAGCGCCCCTCGCTATTGATAGGGTTTGCCGCCGAAACCAATGACGTGCTGGAACATGCCAAGCAAAAGCTCGCCTCCAAAGGCTGTGACTGGCTGCTGGCTAACGATGTATCGGGCGGTCAGGTCTTCAGCGAAGACAACAACACCGTGTGGCGCATCACCCGTCAATCGACAGATGCGTGGCCGACTGCCAGCAAACGTGCGATTGCGCAAAAGCTGGTCGATGAAATTATATTTACCCTGCAACCCAAGACACAGGACACTCACCATGGTTAATGTACCTATCACACAATTGGAGCATGGCAGCGATCTGGAGTTGCCCTTCTATGCCACAGACGACAGTGCGGGCATGGATTTGCTTGCCGCTATCGACAGCGACATATCGCTCGCACCACTGGAACGCCGATTGGTTCCCACCGGCATTGCTATAGCGCTGCCCAAAGGCTATGAAGCGCAAATTCGCCCACGCTCAGGGTTGGCACTCAAATCGGGCATTAGTCTGGTCAATACTCCCGGCACTATCGACGCTGATTACCGTGGCGAAATAGGCGTCATTATGATTAATCTTAGTAACGAGCCTTTTACCATCACACGCGGCATGCGCGTCGCACAAATGGTGATTGCGCCCTACACCCGCGCCAATTGGCAACCGGTCGCCTCATTGGATGAGACCGCGCGTGGTCAGGGCGGGTTTGGCTCAACAGGCACCAACGGATAAGCCATGCTGCAACTTGCCAAGAAAACCTATTATGCGGTCGAGGCTGTTTTATACATTGCGTATAATACCACGTCAGACCCGGTATCCAGCCGCGAGATAGCTGACAAACAGGATTTGCCGCCGCGCTATCTGGAGCAGATTATGCAGAAACTGGTGCGCGCAGGCATTTTGCGTGGCGTGCGCGGGCCTCGTGGCGGCTATTTGCTGGCACGAGAGCGGCGGCGTATTCATGTGCGCGAGATATGCGAAGTCGTACAAGAATTAGAAACCGAAGAGTTACTGGCACACAGCACCGCGCTTGGGCATAAAGTTATTTTCCCTTTATGCGATGAGCTGGTAGCACAATTGTTTGAACGTTTGGAAAATGTTACCTTGGCTGATCTGTGCGATCAGGCCAAATCTGCCAACATTCGGCGCACTGCCGATGAACCTACCGATTTCATGATATAAGGAGTTAGCTATGTCTGCACCCGCTGAACAAAACACCCCCGACACCGGCCTGCGCACTGAAGGGCGTGGCCGCACCTACGAATCGATTCTCGACACTATCGGCAACACCCCGCTGGTGAAACTGAACCGTATTGCCTCAAACGCGCAATGCGTCGCCAATGTCTACGCCAAGCTCGATTTCTTTAACCCACTCTCTTCCATTAAGGACCGTATTGCCTGGTCGATGGTGGAAGCTGCAGAAGCCAGCGGCAAGCTAAACCGCGATACTATTCTGGTAGAGCCAACCTCAGGCAACACGGGTATTGCGCTGGCATTTGTGTGCGCAGCAAAAGGCTACAAACTCATTCTGACCATGCCGGAGAGCATGTCGATCGAGCGCCGGAAGATGCTGAAGATTCTGGGTGCCGAGCTGGAGCTGACCCCTGCCGCTAAAGGCATGCGTGGCGCAATCGACAAAGCCGAAGAAATCATCGCCAGCAATGACAATGCATTCATGCTGCAACAATTCCAAAACCCGTCTAATCCACAAATTCACCGCGATACGACCGCGCAGGAAATCTGGAATGATCTGGATGGCAAGGTCGATGTGTTTATCACAGGTGTCGGCACAGGCGGCACCATCACCGGCACCAGCGAAGTGCTGAAGCAAAAAAATGCTGATATCAAATGCATTGCCGTAGAACCCGAAGATAGCCCGGTGCTATCAGGTGGCAATCCGGGGCCGCACAAAATTCAGGGCATTGGCGCAGGGTTTGTGCCAGACGTGCTTAATCGTGATGTAATTGACGAAGTCGTGACCATTGGCAACGAAACCGCTTTTAGCACTGCGCGCGATGCGGCAAAGCTGGAAGGTATTCCGGTGGGTATTTCCTCTGGCGCTACCATTGCAGCAGCACTGGAAGTAGGCGCACGCCCTGAGATGGCGGGCAAGAACATCGTTGTGATCGTCGCATCCACCGCAGAGCGTTATATCTCGACCGATCTGTTTGCTGATATTGGCTAATATGGTATTGGACGACGAGCAGAAGCGGCGCTATGCGCGCCACATCATGCTGCCCGACATTGGCGAGAGAGGCCAGCAAGCTCTGTGCAATGCCAGCGTGCTGGTGGTGGGCGCAGGCGGTTTGGGTGCCCCTGCCCTTTCCTACCTTGCTGCAGCTGGCGTTGGTCGGCTTGGCGTGGTGGATGGCGACCATGTAGAGCTGTCCAACCTGCAACGCCAAATCGTGCATGAAGAAGGCGACGTTGGCCGACTTAAAGTGGAAAGTGCAGGCGATCGCATCTCGGAATTGCACATGCAGGCGCAGGTTGACCTGTACCCAAGGCGTCTGGTTGAAGGCAATGCGCCCAGTATTATCCGTCAATACGATATTGTCATCGATGGCACCGACAATTTTGCTACGCGCTATTTGCTGAACCGCGTCTGCTATGCCGAACAAAAACCACTGGTAAGTGCCGCCATCAAGGCCTTTGAAGGGAACCTAACCCTCTATACCGCTTATCTGGGCGCGCCGCATCCGTGCTATCAGTGCTGGGTGCCCGAACAACCAGACGAAGCCAATAATTGTACAGAGGCGGGGGTGGCAGGCCCCTTAGCAGGCATTATGGGCAGCTGGCAGGCACAGGAAGCGTTGAAATGGCTGACAAATGCAGGCGAGAATCTATCGGGCACTTTGATGCGGCTGGATACATTGCGCAATCGCGTGAGCAAAAGCACCTTGATGCGCAATCCCGATTGCCCTGTGTGTGGCGGCTAATCTATTAGCACGCGGTCTGGCGGGTTATGCCCGTCGACAAAACTTTTAATATTGATAAGCACCTTTTCTCCCATCGCCGTGCGCGACTCAATCGTTGCCGAACTGATATGCGGCAACAACACCACATTCTGCAGGCCCATCAACCCTTCGTGAATTTTTGGCTCCTGCTCATACACGTCTAAGCCTGCGCCCGCAATCCAGCCTTCGGCCAGTGCCTTGGCCAGGGCTGCTTCATCAATCACGGCACCGCGCGATGTGTTCACCAGATACGCAGTATCCTTCATACGCGCCAGACGTTTGGCATCAATTAAATGGTGCGTCTGTTTATTATACGGGCAATTAAGGCTGACCAGATCCACTTCCTGCAACATGTCATCCAGCGCGTCCCAATAGGTCGCTTTCAGCTCCTCTTCCACCGAAGCATGCAATTGATGGCGATTATGGTAATGGATGCTAAGGCCAAAGCCAGCCGCACGGCGTGCAACCGCTTGCCCGATGCGCCCCATCCCCACAATACCCAGCTTTTTACCCGACACGCGCCGCCCCATCAATTGCGTAGGCGCCCAGCCGTTCCATGCATTATTGCGCACCATTTGTGCGGCCTCTGCCATGCGGCGCGGGGCAGCAAGCAGCAGCGCCATCGTCATATCGGCCGTGTCTTCTGCCAGTACGCCCGGCGTGTTTGTCACCGTAATACCGCGCGCTTTGGCAGCCGCCAGATCAATATGGTCGGTGCCAGCACCAAAATTTGCTATCAAGCGCAGACCTGCAGGCAAACGCTCAATCACCTCTGCATCGATGGTGTCGGTCACTGTTGGCACCAGAATCGTTTTATCCTGTGCGCGTTCGCACAACGCATCTTTGCTGAGTGGCGTGTCCTCTGCATTGAGCTCTGCAGTAAATAATTGCTGCATCCGTGCCTCAATCTCGGCAGGTAATGTGCGAGTAACCAGTATGTGTGTGCTTGTCATCTTTACGTATGTTTCCAGATTAGCTATAGAAGTAGCATGCTATACCGAAATTCGTGGCTTTCGCAACTATTCCTCTGTGTGCTGTGCAGCATCTGCTTTGCTTTTGCCGCGCGCGCTGCCGATGTGAATATGCTGAATCCATCGGGTCTGCCAATACCCCGGTTCGTTTCGCTTAAATCAAGCGAGGTCAATATGCGTATCGGCCCTGGCACCAGCTACCCTATTCGGTGGGTCTATCACAAGCGGCATCTGCCTGTGAAGATTATCGAAGAATTTGGCAACTGGCGTAAAGTGCGTGATCACGAAGGTGAAGATGGCTGGATTCACCGTAGTTTGCTAAGCGGCCACCGCACCGCGCTGGTGCGAGCCGAAACCATCGCATTCCATTTACATCCCTCGGCAGAGTCGCCCGTTATCATGCAAGCAAAACAAAATGTGCTGGGGCATTTGCAGCAATGCACACTGGATTGGTGCCGCCTCGACATTCAAAACATACGAGGCTGGGCAAAGAAGTCGGAGCTATGGGGTGTGTTCGGTGAAGAGATTATCGAAGAATAGAATCTAGCTGGCGTTACGTACGCGCACCATCACATCCACACTGGCGATAGATGTGCCGTGCGGCGGCGCAGGCACTTCCCCTACCTGAATAGCATCAGCCGCAATGTCGCCCAACTCGCCCGTGCTCTCATTAAAAAAATGATGATGTTCGTCTATGTTGGTGTCGAAATAGCAGCGATTATTGTCGACCACGATTTCTTTCAAAAGCCCAACATTAGTGAATTGATGCAACGTATTATACACGGTAGCCAGCGACACTTGTATTTTCATGTCCTTGGCTTCGTTATGCAATTGCTCGGCAGTCACATGGCGATGGCCTTCCTGCCGCGCCCATAACAAACCGCCCAGCATGATGCGCTGACGTGTAGGGCGTAGCCCCGCATGCTTCAGCTTCTCTGCTATTTCTACGCTGTGTTCTGCAATATTCATATCACTACCTTTTGCGATTATAGCAAAAAGGTAGTTGAAATCCAAACCAATTTTAGAAAGCTTAGAACGCTTTTAATAGCCGCTATTGCCCGGTCATGATGCGCTCAACCAGTTCTTTCACGCTTGGCACCTTGCCATCCGCATAAAACGGGTCTTCCGCAAATTTATAGGCATTATGGCCAGAGAACATCAGCTCATTATCCACATCGCCTTTATGGACGATATTCTGCAAACTCTTCTGAATACAGAAGCTGCGCGGATCGGCTTTCTTGCCGGTGGTGAAGTCATCATGGTCTTTCCAGTTGGAAAAACGGCAATGGCTCAAACAGCCCATGCATTCCACCTGATCGGTGTGAATTTGTTCGGCTTTCTCAGGCGCGACAAAAATGAAAGTACTGTCAGGGGTTTTCATCGCCTCTGTGTAGCCAAGCTCTTCCCATTGCGCCACTTTTTCTGCGTCTTCCGGCGTGATGTAGTGCGGCCGTTTGCGTGGGCCAAACAGATATGGCTCGGTCATATAATTTTCAGGCTCGCTGGCAAAGCTGATCTGACGATCATTGCGTGCACGCAGCTCGCGGATAAAATCGTTATTGACTGCCGATGAATAAAAGCCTGTTGGGCTAAAGCGGTTCAGGAATACATCACCTTTATTCAAGGTCAGCAATTTCTGTTTCCAATTCTCAGGCACGGGGCTTTCTTTGGTCAGCAGCGGACGTGTGCCGAACTGGAATGCAATAGGCCCCACTTCAGGGTTTTCCAGCCAATGCTCCCAGTCTTTTAAGTGCCATGCACCGCCTGCCATTACGATCGGCACGGCATGCAGCCCCACCTCATTCATAAATTTACGCAGCTCCACCACCCGTGGATACGGGTCTTGTGGTTTGGTTGGATCTTCATTGTTAGAAAGGCCGTTATGGCCACCCGCCAGCCACGGATCTTCATAGACTACGCTGCCCAACTGATCCTGATATTTGCTGTAACTACGCTTCCAAAGCGCACGGAAGGCACGCATGGAGGATACGATAGGGTGATAATAGATACCGTATTCTGCCGCGATTTCCGACAATTTATACGGCATACCTGCACCACAGGTCACCCCATGAATAATATCGCTACATTCATCCAGAATCCCGCGCAAAATGCGTTCTGCACCGCCCATTTCCCATAGGATATTTACGTGGATACGCCCATTGCCACCCGAAATATCGTGCGCAATGCGTGCTTGTGTCACACCACCATGAATACTGTAATTAATCAGCTCTTCATGGCGCTCACGACGCGTAGCGCTATGGTACACCTGATCAATAACGTTGCCGTCTTCATCATAGGTGTCCGCATTTACGCCTGAGAATGTGCCAACCGCACCTGCAGCCGCAAACGCCCCGCAGCTTTCACCATTGGTGGCTGCAATACCCTTACCGCCTTCAATAATAGGCAATACTTCTTTACCCGAGATAATAACGGGTTTTAATTTATCCGAAAATGTCATGCGTACTTTGTGTTTGTGAATTCAGGTGGTGTGTTTAACGCAAATAGCCTCAAAATGCTAGGCGTTATTTACGTGACAAAACAACTCATTCGCGTGGCTTCTAGAAATTGGCACGTAAACCAACTTCCAGTATGTGACTGGTAGCGTCAAAGTCATCTACGCCAAAATTAAGCCCCGCTGTGTCAAAATAGCGGTAGCCCAGTTTGAGCTGCAAATCTGGGGTTAGCCCCACATGCGTGCCCGCCATAGCCTGATAGGCAAACGCATCTTCCTCATTACCATTGCGCTGGAACGTCCAGCCAACACCTGCACCCACATACGGTATTATCCAGTCATTGACGGGAATGTCTGCATAGGCATTGCCCATCACATTAAACGCTTCATACCCCAGATCACCGGTCAATGGTTGGCTTTGCACCACAGTGCCATTGGTCACCTGACTCACCACCCCCGACTCCATGTCATTTTTACGATAGCTTAACTCTCCTTCCAAACGGAAGTTAGGCGTAAACTGATAGCCAACTGCCGTGCCCAGTCCGTAACCATCTTCAAACGACACATCACTGGTGATGCTTGTGGTAGCATTTTGACGCTGACTCGTGTTCCAATCATCCAAGATCACATATTCGCCTGAAATAGACGCGTACCAACGCGGGCGTTTTTTTGCATACTGATCATAATCCGCGGCACTATACGCGCCTGCTGCAGCCGCCTGCCTGTTATAGCCTGGCTGCTGCTGATATTGCGGTTGCTGGTACTGCGGCTGCACCTGCTGATATTGCGGTTGTTGATACTGCGGTTGCGCCTGCTGGTATTGCGGTTGCTGATACTGCGGCTGCGGTTGCTGATACTGCGGCTGCGCCTGCTGGTATTGAGGTTGCGCCTGCTGGTATTGAGGTTGCTGATATTGCGGCTGCGCCTGTTGAACAGGATACGGTTGTTGCTGCGCTTGCTGCTGGTATTGCTGCTGAAAATAGCGCGCTTGTGCATCATAATATTGTTGTGAATGAACTGGCTGTGATTGATTGTAATAGGTCTGTGCCGCGGCTGCTACTGGCAACGTCATCACAGCAACACCGGTCGCAAAAATAGCATGTTTCATTGTCTGGCTCCCAACTCAACTATGCGGCGAGTTAACCATACACCAACTGAAACTGCTAGTGAATTTCGCTCCACAGGCGGCCTATACCGCTCTCAACTATGAGCGGCACTGACAAAAATGCCGCACCCTGCATGGTATTACGCACCAACTCAGCCACCTCGTCTGCCTGCGCTTCAGGCGCTTCCAACACCAATTCATCATGCACCTGCAGCAGCATTGACGTATCAGGAAATCTATCGGCCAATTGCCGTGACACATCCACCATCGCTTTTTTGATGATATCTGCCGCGGTGCCTTGCAATGGCGCATTGATGGCGGCACGTTCCGAGAACGCCCGCAAGTTAGGATTTTTGCTGCTTATGTCTTTCAGATGAATGCGGCGACCAAACAAGGTTTCCACATAGCCCTGCTCATGCGCAATTTCTTTGGTGCGATCCATATAAGCACGAATGCCGGGATATTGCTCAAAATAAGCATCGATATATTCACTGGCTTCGCTACGGCTAATGCCCAGACGCGTTGCAAGCCCGTGTGCACTAATACCGTAAATGATACCAAAGTTGATGGTTTTCGCTTTGCGGCGTAACTCACTATCGATCTCGTCAACAGGCTTGCCAAACATTTGGCTGGCCGTAATGCTGTGAATATCGGCACCGTCTCTAAAGGCCTGCTTCAGCACGTCGATGTCTGCTATATGTGCCAGCAAACGCAGCTCGATCTGCGAATAATCCGCCGAGATAAGCAAATGCCCATCTTCTGCGATAAAGGCTTCACGTATCTTGCGCCCTGCCTCGGTGCGAATCGGGATATTCTGCAAGTTCGGATCCGACGAACTTAACCGCCCGGTCGTCGTGGACGCCATGGAAAAGGACGTATGCACCCGCTTGGTGCGTGGATTAATCTGGTTAATCAGCGCATCGGCATAGGTGCTTTTGAGCTTGGATAGCTGACGCCATGTCAGTACTTTTTCTGGCAGCTCATGGCCGTCAGCGGCCAACTCTTCCAGTATTTCGGCGCCGGTAGAATACGCCCCTGTTTTTGACTTTTTACCGCCGGGCAATTCCAGCTCGTCGAACATGATCTCACCCAACTGCTTTGGCGAGCCGACATTAAACTCACGTCCCGCCAGTGCATGAATGCGCGATTCCAGCTCGGCCATTTGTTTGGCAAATGTATCCGACAAGCCTTTAAGCGCCTGCGGGTCGGCCTTGATGCCCGCCTCTTCCATTTGCACAAGCACAGGAATTAACGGGCGCTCTATGCGCTCATAAACCGTGCTCAACTGCTTATCCAGCATCTGCGCCTTCAGCATCTGATGCAGCTGCAGGGTAATGTCTGCATCTTCGGCAGCGTAATCGCGTGCATCCTCGATGGGAATTTGATCAAAGGTTTTTTGATTCTTACCCGTGCCCACTACATCCTTAAATGCAATCGGGCGATGCTCCAGATAACGCTCGGACAAATCATCCATATTGTGATTATGCAAGCCAGCCGAGCTGACATAGGACAATAACATCGTGTCATCTACAGGGCTCACCTCTACGTCTTCCTGCCTTAATACCAGCAGGTCATATTTGATGTTCTGGCCAATCTTCAACACGGCTGGATCGGCCAAGATCGGGCGCAGCATTTCCAATGCTCTGGCTTTATCTATTTGCCCTTCGGCCAGCACTTTCTCGGTTGCCTGCGCTGACTCATCATTACCCTCACCGCCAAACAAATCGCTCTGTGATGCTGCTTTGGCCTGTTCACTCACATGCGCGAGCGGAATGTAACACGCCTCGTGGGGCGTGACTGACAACGATATCCCCACCAGCTCGGCCTGCATAGCATTCAGCGACGTGGTTTCAG
>MDTG01290156.1_pt1 | contig 11207 bp, 13 predicted proteins | sample 811421 | NCBI WGS metagenome assembly MDTG01 (sample SAMN05326645, study PRJNA326480) | marine metagenome | isolation source: seawater | place: Pacific Ocean: South East | collected 2011
TAAAAAGATAACTTTTTGCCATGGGTTCTTTTTATCATCATGTTCAAGTTCCCATATTTTTTGTTTGAGTTCATTGTTCTCAGTAACCATCTCCATAAATTTATTAAGGTCGATCTCAACCTCATTTCTGGACATATCACCTCGAAACTCATCTCTATCTGCCATTGTTCTTTACCTCTTATTGTCTTTGTTTCATCTTTCTTTCTTCTTCTTCAAGATGTTTCATTAATAATGTAACATAGACCTCTCTCTCCCATGGTATCATATTTTCTAGTTCAGTTAAACTATAATTGTGATACTGCATCATCGCGAAGTTTGTTTGCATATAATTATACAAACTTTCGTGAGAGAGGCTTATCCGAAAAAATCCGAAATCCCCTGTAACTCTCTATCTTGTGTTTTACCACATTCACTACATTCATAAGATACTTTATTAATAAGTCTAGGCATGTCTTCAAAGAATGCTTGGATTCTTTCAAACTGTTCTGTAGATAATGATTCCATAAACTCCATCAATTCTTTTTTATCGAAATCTTCTCTAGTGTGAACTTCATCACCATCATATATTGATTCAACACATGCTGCTAACATATTAAACATATCATTACTATTTATATCAGAACTAGTGTTTTGAAGTGATATTATATTAGGATATGATAAATTTATTCCAATATTTTCTGTAAGTTCTATAGTTTTTTCTTGACTGCCTTCATGAATTATTAAATTTCTTAAATCAACTTGAACTTGAGTTCTAGCTTCTTCTTGACAATCACAACCTAATAGTAGGTCTGCTGTCTCACCAGCTGATTTAATTCTAATTTGTACGAATAACCATTCTACATCTGTTAATGGTAGATAATCTAGTTTGATTTCATCTTCATTATAAACACATGCTTTGATTAGATCGAACATTGAAGTTTGTATAGTTTTATCATCTTCACCTTCTAAAGCTGATAATAATACTTTTTGTTCTTTGACCAGAAATGGTCTAAAGTCTGCTTTCTTTTTTGTAATAGGTAGTTCTGTAGTATACCGAACTGCCTCAAGTTTAGGTAATGCCATAATTTATTCCTCAATAATAATGTATATTTATAGTCTTCCAAATAGTTTGTCTTGAACTTTCGTTTTAACTTTACTTTTAATTTTTCTTTTAAACTTATTAAATAGACCACCAAGTAAACCACCAGGTGAATTTTCAAATGATGATGACCAGGATCTAAATGCTACTGAAACTGTAAATGTTTGTATGTCTGATGCTGTTGCATCTAATGTTTGTTCTTGAATGTTTTGTGGAAATGCTTCATGTAATTCTACTTCATATACAGATAGATTATCTTGACCCATTTGTCTTATTTTTATTGAACCTGTATAGTCATCTTGATATTGGAAACCATATCCTTCATCATGAATATATTGTTGCCATAATTCAAATTTTTGTTTATCTTCAAAAGTATGATCGCACATAAATGTCATAGTAACAAGACCACCACCATAGTCAATTTTGTTTGGGTGTTTTCTCATAGGTCCACCACCATACTCAGACATCTCTGCAAAGACTATTTGTTTACCTGGTATGTTTATGTTGGTACATCTAAGTCCTCTACTTCTAATACCTGCTGGACCGAATATCTCAACTTCAAATTTATTTTGACGCACCATATTGTCAATATGAGCTGCCATAAATCTATTGATATTCATTAAAATTTACTCCTACTTTCTTTCCAAACACTATCTTTACTAACTTTTCTAAATGACTCAGTTGGTAAGAATATAGCTATTTCCCAATCTTGAGGTTCAATCAATAATAATTTAGATTGAATATGTTCTGATAGATAATGTTTAAAACATGGTTTAAAAAATCTGTATTGTGTCGCTCTCTTTAATATTTGATAAGTTAATTTAAATTTTGTGCTTCTATCATATTTATCGTTATTTGTTATATCCATTAACGAATCTAAGAACTGAGCTCTAATATTTGGAGCTATATAATGTAAATTCATACCATGAAAACCATTCTTAGCAGGTTGTACAGGTATGACTAGTGGAAATCTATCGTAATAAGGTAGTGTCTGTTTTGTTTTTGGATCATATTGAAAGTTGTACATACTACCATAAACTTGTCGAGCTCTTGTAGGACCGTCTCTAAGTAAACCGGCACGGGAGACATTGACATTACTTACTCGGTCTTGAAACCAATCCATAGAAGCTTTTGTTCTAGCAGCTATTCCTGCTCTAAAAGCTTCTTGTTCAAGTTTGTCGAATAATCTCCCAGCCATTTATTTATCCTAGAATAATGTTTTAAAATGTAATGATACAGCATCACCAATGGCGACATGATCATCTTGAACATTAGATTGTATTAATACTCCTAGACTCATTGAATCAGATAAAGCGTATTCAACATTGATACTCTTATCTTTAACACCATCATAATCTCCATAGTGTAATGTGACATCAGCAAAGTCAATGAAAGGAACAGATAAATCTACCCAATCATAGTCTGGTGCATCGTCCATACCTGAAGCATGACCTATACTTAACGCATCATATCCAAGTACTATGTATTTTTCTTCAAAATTCATAGAATCTTCTTTAGGATATCTGTAAGATATATATCCTACATCCATTGTGAATTTTCCTTTTGAAATACTATAACCACCATAAAGATCGAGTTCGACCTTTGAGTCATTATTAAAATCAATAGAAGCTGCACATGAACCAACATAGAACCCTTGTCCTAATGCTTGGTCTGCACAAGCGTATACTGAAGGTTTACCATCAGATTGTGATACACCTCTCCACATATAATCCGAACTTATTCCATACTCTCCAGAAAGAGCACTAACTGCTCCTGAGAACATAATAGAAAAAGTCGATAATAATACTAATATGTTTTTCATATATTACTCCTTAAATATTAGTTTTCATGATATAAAATCATAATGTTAATAAAGTATTTATGTCAGTTAGTAGATGTTAATATCTTTTTCTGTTAGAATTCTCCATTTCCACTTTCTATCTTTACAATACTTCATAGCTGAGTTCCATTTTGCATCATTAACTATGTAAGTTTGTACTTCTTTTAGATATCTTTTAGAAGTTCTACCTGTTTTAGTAAGTTTCTTCTTGGGATTTGGAGGTGAACATTGAACGAAAGGTTTCACTTCAATTAGTTCTTCTACTATCATATCATCTTTTGTTTTATACTTAATGTAAAAATCAGGAAAATACCTATGCACACGATTATCTACCGGTGATACATACGGTATAACAATTTCTTCTGAACACCATTTTAATATAGAGGGATTACTATCTAGATAAACCATGAATCTACGCTCTAATAAAGAGCGATAAATAATATTACTAGGGTTACCTTTATACTTATTTGGATTCTTGGGTCTAAACTTTCCTTTATAAGACATAAATAACTATAAGTATATATTACAATAGAGAATAGAGTATCAAGAATTATGAGTTTCAAAAAAGTAAAAGCAACAGCAAAAAGCTATGTAAGTTCAGTTAAAGGTGATCTTAACAATATAGTTAATGATGTTAAAAATATAGATTCAAAGATTGGTGAACTAGGAAATAAGTTCGATCAAAGAGTAGCAGACGGATTATCTGATTTACTAACAGGTCTTACAGGTATTCGTGTATCTAATATACCAGAAATATCTGCAGAAGTATTAGATATGAAAGGTAAGAATAGAGAAGCACGAGCAGCTATTCTTAATGACCCTTCAAAAGGTAGAAGTGCTGAATCACCAAGTAATAAAATAGCTTTAGCATTCCCAAAAGAATTTAGAAAAGAAGATGGTTCAGGACAACCTCTTACAAATTATATTCATTTTAGATCATTAGATAGAAATGTTAAAGACCATGCTGGTGAAGATGTATATGATATATTTTTATATGTACCTGATACTTTACAAGATAATGTAGCTGTGACTTATAAAGAAGCAGAAAAAGGTATTGTAGAAGGTATGATTGGTTCTTTGTTTATGAATGAAGACTTTGGTTCTCAAAATAGTAGAGAAGAAATACTTAATCTAATTAAATCAGGAGCTCCTGGTGGTGATTTGGTTATGCAATCAATCGGTAAAGCTGTCAATCCATTAAAGTTTCAATTATTTGAAGGTGTAAGTTTTAGAACATATTCTTATACATTTAATTTACGACCTAAGAACGCAGATGATGCTCAGTCAATACAAGAAATAATTCATGCTTTTAAACTATCTGCTTTACCAGGTACAGCAGGAGAAGCAAACAGAATATACACTTTCCCAAATGAGTGGGCAATAAGATTTAGAGGTCCTTTCAAAGACCATATTGATTATCCTTTAGTTTCAGTATGTACAGGTGTTGAAGTTAATTATACAGACGGTCAATCATTCTCTACATTTATTGATGGTGCACCCACTTCTGTTGGTTTGACATTAAACTTTACAGAAACATCTACTCTTACAAGAGATAAGTATAAAAATAAATCATCAGCATTCTTGAATGCTAATAGTGATGGTCGTGAACAAAGTCAAGAGATGGGTAGTGATGTAGTTACTACTAATGAACAAAAACGACAAGCATCAGAAAAAGCTAGAAAAGAAAAAGAAGCAAAAGCAAAAGAGAAGAAAGCAAAAGAAGCTAGAACTGAACCTGATGGTACTTCTAGAAATGGAAGACAGATAGGTCCTCCTGTCGGTAATGGTAGACAAATTGGTCCTCCAGTAGGTCCTGGGAGAGATATATAATGGCCAGAGGTTTTTTTAAACATATACCTGATATAAGGTATGACTTCAAAAGTGATGGTAAATATTTTCGTGCTAAAGATTTATTTCGTAAAGTTTCTACTTGGAGTTATCTACAAGAAGGCATCGCAGGATATAATTATTATAGAATAACAGAAGGAGAAAGACCTGATGTTGTTGCATCTAAATTGTATGGTGACTCTACATTATATTGGACTTTCTTTTTAGTCAATGAAAATTTACAAGACTTTAATGATTGGCCAAAATCAGGTCCAGTATTTCATAGATTCATAGAAAGAAAATATTCTGGTACAGCTTTAATTGGAAGTTCATCTACAGATATAGTTTCATTTAATCATACAACAGAAGTATCTAGTAAATTTCAACTAGGAGAAAAAGTTTCACAATCATCATCAAATGCTTTTGGATTTGTTACTCAAGTCGATCCAACATTTAATAGAATAATATTGAATAGTGTTGATGGTACATTTACAAATGGTACTGTAGTCGGTGCAGATTCAGAAAAAAGTTTTACAGTTACTTCTGTAGCAACTGAAAAAGATATAGTACATCATTATACAGATTCAAATGATTTAAAGACAACTGTTTCTACAGGAAATACATCAGTTTCAAATGAAGAATATGAAAGAGATTTAAATGAGGATAAGTTTTTAATTCGTATAATAGAACCTAAATTTATAGATAAAGTTGTAAAAGAATTTAAAACATTAGTTAGAGATTAGTTATGGCAGTAGGAATAGATAACTCTAAACCGGATAGTTATGAGTTAGAAATATTGACAATAGTAAATAATGAAGGTGAAGGATTTGATGTTCGTGACCTCATGATAGAATGTGTTCTAAGTGAATCAATACAATCTAATTTTTTACAAGGTCATTTAATGTTAGGTGATTCTATTAATCTTTTAGAGAACGCTAAAATATTTGGTCAAGAATCTTTAAGACTTAGATTTAGACAACCATCTGGTAAGAATGATGAAATTGATGATGAAGATGTAATCGATCAAGTATTTAGAATATATAAAGTTGGTCAATCAAGACTTGAAGATCAAACTCAAGTACTCATGTTATTCTTTACAGCAAATGAGTTTTTAGAGTCTAGAAGAAAAAGAGTTAGTCAAGCACTAAGAGGTTCAATGACTAACATGGCTGCTTTGTTAGCAGAGGATCATTTAGGTATTAAAAATGAAACTGTAAAAGAAAAATTAATACCTCATTTCGAAGTAAGAGAAAAATCACAAGGTGATAATTATCATGTAGTCATACCTAATTGGACAGTAAACTATTCAATAAATTGGTTGTGTTCACAATCACAAGGTATTGATGAATCATCAGGACTACAAGATTCTTTTTATTGGTATCAGACAGCTAATGGTAGTTACAGAATACAGTCATTAGCAAGTATGATGTTGATTGATTACGCTGGTGGTAGACCATTTACATATTCACAAGCTGTAGCAGCAGATAGTACTAAAGATGTACCTGCTGATTCAACCGAGGAAACTATTGGTGCTAGTAGAAGAATATTATCGTATGAAATAACTAATCATGCTAATGTATTAGAAGCTACTGTCAAAGGATTATTTGGGTCTAAACAAACTACTATAGATAATACATATCAATTTTTTACAGAAAAGTCTTACAGTTTTTTAGAAAAGTTTTATGGTGGTCAATCACAAGCTATTGAACAACATCCTTTTGTTAGAGTAGAACCAGAAGTTTTACATATTGGAGAATCATCCGATGAAGGAGAAGTTGCTATATCAGGTTCAAAAGAAGGTAATTCAATTAGTTCTTATCATGATGCTCATCAAATATTAGTTAGTGATCAATCTTTTGTGAATGATGAAAAAAATAATATTCATCAAGCTAATCATCAAATACATTTAGGTTCACATCAATTTAGAGCAGCTGCAAATGAATTATTAAATTATCATTCAGTAGATTTAGTATTGTCAGCAAGAACAGATATCTCAGTTGGTCAACTAATTAATTTAGATATACCAAACCCTAACCCAGGACAAGATGAAGTAGACCCTAAATTTTATAATGGTAAACATTTAATTACACATTGTCAATGGATTTTAGGACCCTCATCATGTGATTTAAATGTAAGATGTATTAAAGATTCAGTAATTAATAATATTGAAACTACAGCTTTAGAATATGGAAAAACAATATAATGTTAAAATATCAAGGTAAAACAGGATTCATTTGGTTTACGGGTGTCGTAGAAGATAGAAACGATCCTTTATTCCAAAATAGAGTTCGTGTTAGAATACACGGGTCTCATACTTGGGAAAAACAAATGATAGCAACACCAGACTTACCATGGTGTCAAGTAATGATGCCTGTAACAACACCTTCTGTATCAGGTCTTGGTACATCTCATCATGGGTTAGTTGAAGGTTCTACAGTCATGGGTTTCTATAGAGATGGTGAAGAAATGCAAGATGCTGTCGTGATAGGATCTTTTTCAGGTATTATGACTGATATCTATAGAATAGATGAACAGATAGATGATAAAGGTACACGAACATTTACAGAAGTTAAAAGAACTACAAAAGAAGGATTTAATGATCCTAGATTAAAAAGTGTTTCTGAATACGAAGGTACACCTGACGGACCTAATCCAAAACACATTAATAGAAATTATGGCCTATCATTAGACCTCGAAACATCACCTAGAAGATTTGGTGAAACAGAAGGTTCATCTTATCCGAAAAAAGAATATAAAGCATCATCAAGTGTAAACTATTTGGCAAGAGCAACAGACTATGCTTCTGAAAATAGTAATCCAGTAAAAGATATATATCCTATTCTTACTTTAGATACTCAGGAAGGTCCTGGTTTAGAAAATTTAGAAGTAGGTAAAACTGAAGGTGAAAATAATACAGCTCTTAGAGATGTTACAACATATTTAAAACCGAAGTATCCTTTCAACCATGTTCACGAAACAGAGTCAGGTCATATAATAGAATTAGATGATACACCTGATTATGAAAGAATACATCTTTATCATAGAACAGGTACAAGAGTTGAAATAGATAAAGAGGGTAATTATGTAGAGAAAATTGTAAAAGACAAATATTCTGTAGTAGCTGGAAATGATTTTGTTACAATTACAGGAGATGTTGTTGTAAATATAACAGGTAACGCTCACATGAATGTTACAGGTGACAGTACAAGTACAGTTGGTGGTAATCTTAAAGCTACTATAACAGGTACAAGTGATGTAACTTCTGAAGGTAAGATAACAATTACAGGTAATGATACAACAGAAATTATTTCAGATACAACAATTACAGGTAAACTTCATGTTACAGATGAACAAACTAATGATTCAACAATTACAGCTACTGATAGCGTAACAGGTAAAGAGATAGTTCTTGATACACATACACATACAATAAGTTCAGGTTCGTCTGCTGGTAAAACAGAAGTACCTGATTAATTGACATAAATAATAGTATGGCACAGTTTAATAGTAAAAATAAAAGTTCTAGAGTAGCAAGAAGGTGGTTTACTGATATTGATACTAACTTTACATTGCATCCTCAAAGTGGTGATATGTCGTTAAAACAAGACCTCAATGCTGTAAAAAGATCAGTAAGAAATTTATTATCAACTAATCTTTACGAGAGACCATTCAAACCTAGTTTAGGTGTTGATTTAAGAGGTATGTTATTTGAATTATCTACAAGTTTTGTTGGTACAGATGTTTTAGAAGATGATATCAAAGCAGTTATAAATAAATTTGAACCTAGAGCTCAAGTAACAGATGTAGTTACATTTTTAGAAGGTAATAGTTTAGATGTATCAATGTATTTTACTGTTCAAAATGACCCGGCACCACACGAAATAAATATAACTTTAGAGAGAGTAAGATAATGGCAACGATAAACAGTTCAAACATTAACATAACAGATTTAGACTTTGAAGATGTAGAAAGTAGTCTTAAAGAATATCTTAAAGGACAAACAACGCTTAAAGATTATAACTTTGAGGGTTCAAACTTAGCTACATTAATTGATCTCTTAGCATACTCAGCTCATACATCAGCTTTCAATGCTAATATGGTAGCATCAGAAATGTTCTTAGACACAGCACAGATTAGAAAGAATGTAGTATCAAGAGCAAAAGAATTAGGTTACACACCTTCGTCTAGAACAGCTGCAAAAGCTAAATTCGATTTAACAGTAACTAGTCCAAGGGTCGGTGGTGTTGTTCCTTCTAGTTTAACAATTAATAGAGGACATGAATTTACAACAGTCTTTGACGGTACATCATTTACATTTATTGCATTGGATAATAAAACAATAAGTCCTGATGGTGGTACATTTACTTTTAAAGATTTAGAAATATTTCAAGGTAAATTAACTACAGATATTTACAGATTTGATAATCAAATTTCAAATCAAAGATTTGCTTTGTTAAATTCTAATATCGATACAAGTACAATTAAAATTAATATCACTTCAAATAATACAGTTACTGCTTGGACGAAAGCAGGTGACTTAACAGGTATCAATTCTTCATCAACTGTTTTTTATGTTCAAGAAAATGACGAAGGTTTATTCGAAGTATATTTTGGAGATGGTATTATAGGTGCTCAACCTAAAGATGGTGATCAAATTTCTATATCATATCTAGTAACAGACGATACACATGCAAATGGTGCTAGTACTTTTTCTATGTCAACATCTATAAGTGGTAATTCTGATGTTGTATTTACAAATACTGTAAGTGCATCAGGTGGTAAAGATATAGAGACAACAGATCAAATTAAATTTTCAGCTTCTAAATTTTATACTTCACAAAACAGATTAGTAACAGTACAAGATTATAAAGCAAAACTACAAGAACTTTATCCTGGTGCAGATTCAATTGCTGTATGGGGAGGTGAAGATGCTGATCCTATACAATATGGCAAAGTATTTGTTTCACTTAAACCATCTCAATATTCAAACAATTTAACAACAGCTGAAAAAACTGATTTAAAAAATAGTCTTTCTAAATTAAGTGTATTGACTGTAAGACCTGAAATTGTTGATGCTGAAATATTACAAATATTAATAACAACTAATTTTAAATATGATCCTACTAAAACATCTCAAACTAAATCAGCTTTAGAAACTTTAGTAAGAGCATCTATTATCTCTTATGATAATAATCAACTATCAGGATTCGATACATTGTTTAGACATTCACAATTAACAGGACAGATAGATAATACAGAAACTTCTATTCTTTCAAACATTACAAATATCAAATTAAGAAAAAATTACACGGCAACTGTAGACGGTACAAAGTCATCTATTAAATTAGATTTTGGTAACGCAATTTACAATCCACATTCAGGACATAATGCAGACAGTGGTGGTGTATTAACTTCAACTGGTTTCTTTATCTCAGGAGATACAAATAATTATTTCTTTGATGACGATGGTAAAGGTAATGTTAGAAGATATTACTTAGACGGTTCAACAAGAGTATATGCTGATAATACAGCAGGTACAATAACATATTCAACAGGTGTGGTAAGTATTAATTCGTTGACATATAGTTCAACATCTAATACAGATACATCTATAGATTTCACAATTATTCCCGATTCGAATGATATTATTTCGTCAAGGAACCAATTGTTGGATATCACAGCTGACCAAATCACAGTAACGGGTACTGCTGATACGGTCGCTAGTGGTGAAACGAGTGCTGGAGTAGGTTATACAACCTCATCTAGTTACTCCTAAATAATGGTCCATGTGTATGCATGGAGTAGAATTCCTTGGTAACAAGGTTTAATTAATGCTAACTTAGAGAGGAACTAAAAATGGCAGACAAGAAAATAACCGCGCTTACGGATTTAAGCACAAGTATTGCAGGCGAAGATTTATTGCATGTAATTGATGACCCTTCTGGAACTCCAGTAAACAAAAAAGTAACAGTAGCTAATGTTCTTAATTACCTACCAACTTACTTAGCTTTTGCACAAGCAGAACAATCTTTAACAGGAGCAGGAGCAGCTAATGTTACATCTGCAGTTACAGCGTTTACTACAAATACTGATAACTCAGGTAACAATGCTGTTACTTTAGCAGCAGGAACATCTGGTCAGATTAAAATTCTTTACACTAAAGTAGAGACTTCATCTGGTCAAACAACAGTTGTTACACCAGCAGCTTTCGCTAATGGTACAACAATCACTTTTGATGCAGTGGGTGATTCAGCTATACTTTACTATAACGGATCCACATGGGTTTGTTTAGCACAACAAGGCTGTGCGATTGCATAATTAATATACTATGCCTATCTTTCATGACAGAATAGCCGATCAAGTCGAGGAACTTCTTCCTGAATTTTATCAGAAAGATGGACCTCGGTTTGTCTCTTTTTTAAAGTCTTACTTTGAATTTTTAGAGAAAGGTCAACTTGTTTA
>MDTG01059596.1_pt1 | contig 11206 bp, 10 predicted proteins | sample 811421 | NCBI WGS metagenome assembly MDTG01 (sample SAMN05326645, study PRJNA326480) | marine metagenome | isolation source: seawater | place: Pacific Ocean: South East | collected 2011
CCAGGGATTAAAAATCTTCAAATTGAATCTCAATTAAATCCAAGCTATAATTTTGAAAATTTTTTAGAAGGAGATTCAAATAGACTCGCTCGTTCTGCAGCACTGGCTGTTGCATCTAAACCTGGTGGAACATCCTTCAATCCACTTTTGATATTTGGCGGGGTTGGATTAGGAAAAACTCACCTAGCCCATGCTATCGGAGTGGATATAAAAGAAAAATTTCAAGATAAAACCGTTCTTTACATTGCGGCAGAGAAGTTCACTCAACAATACATTGAAGCTGTTAAAAAAAACACTCGAAATGATTTTATTCATTTTTATCAATTGTTAGATGTACTTATTATAGATGATGTTCAATTTCTCTCCGGTAAAACAGGAACCCAAGATGTATTCTTTCATATATTCAACCATTTACACCAAAACGGTAAGCAAGTAGTCCTTACATCTGATAAAGCTCCTGTTGATATGCAAGACATTGAACAGCGACTTCTTTCAAGATTCAAATGGGGTTTGTCTGCAGAACTCCAATTGCCAAACTTCGAAACACGTATATCAATATTAAAAAATAAGCTATATAGAGACGGTGTATCGATCAACAACGATGTTATTGAGTATGTCGCAAAAAATATAAAAACTAATGTACGTGAATTAGAAGGAGCCATAATTTCCTTAATAGCACAATCTTCATTTAATAAAGTTGAGATCACACAAGAGTTAGCTCAAGACATTGTAATGAAGTTCGTAAAAAATACAAAAAGAGAGGTCTCTATTGAATATATACAAAAAGTGGTTTCAGATTATTTTCAGATGGACATAGAGACACTACAATCCAAAACTCGAAGGAGACATATTGTTCAAGCCAGACAACTAGCTATGTACTTTGCAAAAAAATTTACAAAGGCATCCTTAGCAAGTATTGGAAGTCAAATCGGGAAACGAGATCACGCAACGGTTCTTCATGCATGCAAAACTGTCGACAATTTGACATTTACTGATAAACAGTTTCGTAAATACGTGGAGGATTTAAGCCAAAAACTAACTCCATAGTTATTTATCTCATGGGATTGCTTTAAATTCTCATGTATGATTCATAATTTTCCACATTTATTTATTTATTTCTAACAAATAAATTTTCAAGTAGATGAAAATTATTCTTTGATTATGGAAGGAAAAGAAATTAGAAAAGGCATATTACATTTAATCCCAACTCCAATCGGAAACAACTCCATATTTCAAGTAATTCCAATTTCAGTAAAAAAAGAAGTCTCAAGCTTAAACAATTTTATAGTTGAAAGTGAACGAAGTGCTCGTCGTTTCATAAAGAAAATAATTCCAAATAAAAATCAAGATGAGTTAAATATTTTTCTACTAAATAAGTTTACAACTAAAAGTGAAATGGGGAGTTATTTAGATCCCTGTTTGAATGGACTCTCTATGGGTCTTCTTTCTGATGCGGGTTGTCCAGGAATTGCTGATCCAGGAGCCTTAATTGTTTCAAAAGCTCATGAATCTGGAATAATAGTTAAACCTCACGTTGGTCCGTCCTCTATAATTTTAGCCTTGATGAGTTCAGGAATGAATGGACAGAACTTTTCTTTTAATGGGTACCTCCCAATAGAAAAAAAACAAAGATTAAAAGATTTAAAAAAATTTGAACAAATCGCAATCAATAAAAACCAAACCCAAATTTTCATAGAAACACCCTACAGAAATGATTCCTTTTTTTTTGATACACTTAAAGCTTTAAAAAATAATACAAGATTTTGTGTTGCATGTGATCTCAATCTTGATTCAGAATATATAAGAACACAAACTATTTTAGAATGGATGAAAGTTAAAGCCAATTTTAATAAACGCCTCTGTATTTTTATTATTGAAGGAGGGGGCTAGCGAAATAATTTATTTCTATTTAACCACTCAGTGTAAAGCTTTTTATTTTTGTTGTGTTCTGAATAATTTTTCGAAAAAAGGTGGAAACCTGGATCATTTGGAGACGCAACAAAATAAAGGTAATTATGTATTTCTGGATTTAGGACTGCTTCAATGGTAGATAGGTTTGGCATACAAATAGGGCCTGGAGTTAAACCCTTGTAGAGGTAAGTGTTATATGGCGAATTCAATTTAAGGTCCCTATATAAAACTCTTTTAACAATTTTTTTAAAGTTTTTTTCTTTCTTTTTGATGGCATAAATAACAGTTGGATCAGCTTGAAGTTTCATATTTTTTCTTAAACGATTAAGATAAACTCCTGAAATTATGTCTTGTTCTTCGGAATGCAATGACTCTTTCTGGACTATTGAGGCTAAAGTATAAACTTCAATTGGACTTAAATCTAAGGCATTTGCCTTTCGAATTCTATCCTCACTCCAAAATAGATTGTAGTATTCCAACATCCGGTCTCTAAAATCTTCGGGTGTAACATCCCAAAAAAAATCATAAGTATTTGGTAGGTACATAGCGAGAGCCGTTTCTGAAGTAAAACCAAAAGATTTTAAAAACTTTTCATTTTTAAATGCATTTAACAATTCAATGCTATCAGCCTCAATTTGTTTTGAAATACGCGAAGCCAAATCCTCTAAACGTTCTAAATTATTGAAAACAACCTTAGTAGTGAGACGCTCTGCACGTAGAAGATTAACAATATCGTTATTACCCATACCTCTTTTGATTCTATATTTTCCTGGACGAACTTTTGAAAAAAAACCCTTTTTTTCAGCTGCAATTGAAAAATATTTTAAAGATTTTAATATTGGTTTTAAATGTATTAAAAGTGAATCTACGTTATCATCTCTGTCAATAAATACATATGAATAATTATTACTAAATTTTGTATTTGACCAAAAAAAAATCTGATAAAAATGTATCACAAAATAAATTCCTATAATTGAAAGTAATAGACTAAATAAAACTAAAACTCTTTTTTTAATCATCTAAGACAATAATTTTTGATAAAGATATTCATCATGAAAGCTATTTTGATAAAAGTTCCATGATTTTTTCAAACCAACTTTGACAAACCCCGAAGACTCAAACAAACCTATACTAGCTATGTTTTCAAAGGCTATATTTGCGTAAAGACAATTAATGTTTAAATTTTTTTTTGAATGAATCATTAACAAATCAAGTGCTTTTTTGCCTAGACCTTTGCCTCTAAATTTTTCAACAATTACAATTCCAACACCCGCTCTTCTATGCAAGGGCTCAAAATCAAAAAGGTCCACAAAGCCCAGAGTTGAGATTTTTGGGCTAGAAACAATAAACCTTTTTTGTTTTACTTCAAAGATGTTATGTTTTTGTTCTGAAATAAAGTTACAAAGTGTTTCCTTTGAAAATGGTTCTGTAGTGTTTGAATATTTCCAATAATTTTCATCATTTTCAATTTGCATTAAAATGCCAATATCATCTGGTTCAAGTGCTCTTAAAAAAAGATTTTTGGAGTTCATATTTTGTATGTACCAGAAAAAACATAGTTAGCAGGGCCCTCTAGAAAAATATTTTTATATGTATCATTATGAAAATTAAAATCAACTTTTAGGCTTCCCCCAAGAGTATCTATATCTAAGTTAGTATTCCCAGATGTCTCACCAACATGATGCAAAATAATTGCAGCTGCTACTGCCCCTGTACCACAGGCTAATGTTTCATCTTCAACTCCTCGCTCATATGTTCTAATTAAAAAATTAGAATTATTTTTTTTCTGCAGAAAATTTACATTTATTCCTTCAGAAGCAAAGTCTTTCGAATTACGAATCGCAGAACCCTGTTTCTTTACATCTATTTCGTAAACATTATCAACTATTTTTATATAATGTGGCGATCCAGTATTTGTTACAAATGAATCATTGTGCTTCAAAAAATTTTTTACGTCATTAAACCCTATTCTAACTTTATCTTTCGATAATAAGGAAGCTTCGTGGATACCGTCAATCGCGTCAAATTTTGTTTTTTTACCGATCATTTTACTTTTATGAGCATAAGACACAGCACATCTTGCCCCATTACCGCAAAGAGAGCTAAGTTTTCCATCACAATTATAATATTTCATCTCAAAGTCTGTACTTTGTGAAGCTACCAAAATGATTACACCATCTGCCCCGATTCCTGTTTTACGATCACACATTTTACTCAGCTGCTGTATACTCAACTTAGAATATCTATTATTGAAGTCATCTAGAATAATAAAGTCGTTGCCCGCTCCTTGATATTTATCAAAACGTATATCCATACTTAACAAATGTAGTCATTTTAAAAGGTGTTAAAGAGGAGTTAAAGCAAAATCATTTTTACTTAATTTCATTAAATTTGTCAAAAAAAAAATTTAGAAAAATGAAATTATTTTTAAAAACTTTTACGATTGCTATTTTAAGTGCTATTTTTTCTGTCTTTATATATGACAATTACTATTTGAAATCAGAGATGGAATTAAATAACAGTTCCAACAAAAGTTTAATTCCAGCTAGCTACAGAATAAATACATCCTCCATTCCAGCTGAAAGTACTGACTTTACAGTTGCTGCTTCAAAAACTATAAACGCTGTGGTACATGTTAAAAATACAAGTTCGTCCAATTCAAACTTACCCACATTTTATAAATTCTTTTACGATAAAGATGAATTACCAGAAAGAATTGGAACTGGTTCAGGAGTAATTGTATCTCCTGATGGTTATATAATCACAAATAACCATGTTATTGAAAATAGCAATGAAATAGAAATAACCACAAATGATAATAAGTCCTTCAGAGCCAACATAATTGGGACTGATCCAGATACTGACATAGCGGTTCTTAAAATTGATGCTGGCAAAAAACTTCCTTATATTTATTTTGGAAATTCTGATGCAACTAGAATTGGAGAATGGGTTTTGGCTGTTGGAAACCCGTTTAATTTAAATTCAACAGTAACTGCCGGAATAATAAGTGCAAAATCAAGAGATCTAAACAAAAGGGATGGTATAAATGAATCATACATTCAGACTGATGCTGCTGTCAACAGAGGAAACAGTGGAGGTGCATTAGTAAATACACAAGGAGAATTAATTGGTATAAATACAGCTATAACTTCTGTTTCTGGGGGTTTTGTTGGCTATTCCTTCGCTGTACCCAGTAATGTAGCTCGGAAAGTTTTTGAAGATCTCATTGAGTTTGGAGATGTGCAGAAAGGTCTTCTAGGTGTTGTTGGTCAAGCATTAGATTCAGAAACTGCGGAACGTTTTAACGTAATAGAAACAGAAGGTTTTTATATTACAGATTTAGAAAAAGGCCTGGGTGCAGATTTAGCTGGATTAAAGCCTGGAGATATAATAAAAAGTGTAGATGGTATTATGATAAACAAATTTGCTGATTTATCTGGGTATTTGTCCACCAAAAGGCCAGGAGAAAAAGTTGGGGTTGTATACATACGCGAGGGAAAAGAAAATAAAGTTAATGTCCGATTAGAAAAAATTAATCGTGCTGTATTTTTCTACATGGAAGTCAGAGAATTAACCTCAGAACAGAAAAAAGAGTATAATACTGACTATGGTCTTTACATATCCAATATGAACAATCGAAGGCTTTATCAAAATGGAATTGATAGTGGATATCTTATCTTAGAAGTGAATGGAAATAAGGTTGGTTTTCTTTCAGACGTTAAAGGCTACAAAATGAATGATTTAGAAAGTATCTTATTTTTGAATCCAGATGGTGAAAAGGAAAAAATAATATTACAATTCTAAAAATAAAATTATAATTTATCGTGGCTTCGAGTATTTTTAATATCAAAACAAAATGTGATGCGGATCGATATTATTACATTATTTCCTAATCTAGTTAAAAGTCCTTTTGAATCTTCTATACTCAAAAGGGCATTAGCTATGGGGAAGGCTGAGGTACATTTTCATGACTTAAGGAATTATGCTACAAACAAAAATAAACAAGTAGATGATTACCCTTTTGGAGGTGGTGCTGGTATGGTTATGATGATTGAACCCATTGATCGTTGTATTATGATGCTAAAAAAAAATAGAAATTATGACTCAATCATTTATCTGACACCTGATGGAGATCAAATAAATCAAAAGAAAATTAATTCTTTTTCAACACTAAAAAATATTATAATGTTGTGTGGACATTACAAAGGAGTTGACCAACGTGTCCGCGATCACTTAATTACAGACGAAATATCAATTGGTGATTTTGTTCTATCTGGAGGAGAATTAGCAGCCACAATTTTATGTGATTCTATAATTCGTCTAATTCCTGGAGTAATTGGTGACGAATCATCTGCTCTTTCAGACAGTTTTCAAGATGACCTTTTAGCGCCTCCAATATATACTCGGCCATCAAATTATAAAGGTTGGAAGGTGCCTGATGTCTTATTATCGGGAAATGCCTCCATGATAAGTAATTGGAGAGAGGAGGAGTCTTTCAAACATACACAAAAACGCAGACCTGATCTTTTGAAATAATATTTGAAATCCCATAAAACAATAAATATTGTTTTAGGCGCGTTGTTTACATCAAAAAAAGTTTAATTTTGCAAATTGAATTTCATAAGTAAAAATAATTAGATAATATATCCCTTATTCATAACTTACAATTTCACCCCATGGAATCCTTAATAAATTTTGTTCAAAATGAATTCATATCAAAAAAAAATCTTCCAGACTTTAGAACCGGTGACACACTAACAGTCTATTATCAAATTAGAGAAGGAGAGAAAGTTCGTACTCAGTTTTTTAAAGGAACTGTAATCCAAATAAAAGGGCAAGGTCTATCTAAAACATTTACAATTCGAAAAATGTCGGGTACAGTAGGAGTTGAAAGAATATTTCCTATAAACTTACCAACGATAGAAAAAATTGAAGTCAATAAAAAGGGTAAAGTTCACCAATCGAGAATTTATTACTTTAAAAACCTTCGTGGCAAAAAAGCAAGAATAAAAGAGTTATAATAATCTAAAAATATTTCCGTTTTATTTTAGGGAAGACCCTACCATGGTTTTATTAAATTTACTAAGGGCTTTTAAACTAAACAAAATTTAACCTAATGTCAAAAATTAAAGTTGTTAACCCAGTGGTTGAGATGGATGGAGACGAGATGACCAGAATAATCTGGAAGTTTATAAAAGAACAACTTATACTCCCCTACCTAGATATTAAAATTGAATATTATGATCTTTCAGTTACATCACGTGATTCTACTGAAGATAAAATTACAATACAAGCAGCTCATGCTGTAAAAAAACACAATGTTGGAATAAAGTGTGCTACAATTACACCCGATGAAGATCGAGTAAAAGAGTTTAACTTATCAAATATGTGGAGATCACCAAATGGGACAATTAGGAACATTGTTGGTGGAACAGTATTCCGTGAGCCAATTATTATGAAAAACGTGCCACGTTATGTTCAAGGATGGACAAAACCAATCTGCATAGGAAGGCACGCATTTGGAGACCAATACAAAGCTGCAGATACTGTAACAAATGGAAGGGGTAAATTAACAATGACTTTTACGCCAGATGATGGGGGTACACCTAAAACGTGGGAAGTTTACCATTTCAAAGAAAATGGTGTGGCGATGAGTATGTACAATATCGATTCATCTATTTATGGGTTTGCTAGGTCTTGCATGAACAGGGCTTTGGATAAAAAGTGGCCTTTGTACTTATCGACAAAAAATACAATACTTAAGGCATATGATGGCCGCTTCAAAGATATTTTTCAAGAAGTATACGAAAATGAATTTCATGATCTTTTTAAAAACGCTGGCATAAAATATGAACATCGTCTAATAGACGATATGGTTGCTGCTGCAATGAAAATGAATGGAGGATTTGTTTGGGCTTGCAAAAATTACGATGGAGATGTACAATCCGATACGGTCGCACAAGGTTTTGGTTCTTTGGGCTTAATGACATCAACCTTAGTAACTCCAGACGGTAAGACTATGGAAGCTGAAGCAGCACACGGAACTGTAACTCGACACTATAGACAATATCAGCAAGGAAATGAAACATCAACTAATCCTATTGCCTCTATATTCGCATGGACTCGTGGACTAGCCCACCGGGGTAAGCTTGACCATAATAAAAACTTAATTGACTTTTGTTTGACACTTGAAAATGTATGCATTGAAACTGTGGAAAGCGGAAAAATGACAAAGGATCTTGCAGTTTTAATTCACGGAAAAAAAACCAATGATACACATTACCTTACCACACAACAATTTCTTTCGGAGTTGAAAAAAAATCTTGAATCTAAAATCGGATGAAGTCCCATATATTGAGAAAATATTTTTTTAAATGACTTTTAGAAAAATCACTGAATCTGAATCTCATCACAAAGAGTTAGAAAAAAAAACTGTTAAACAATTATTAGATGGGATGCATATAGAGGATATTAAAGCTGTTAAAGCTGTTGGAATTGTCAAAGAGAAAACTGCTAAGCTAATTTCTGTAATCGTAGAACACTTAAAAAAAGGTGGTCGCCTTTTTTATATTGGTGCAGGAACAAGTGGTAGACTTGGAGTTTTGGACGCATCCGAATGCCCTCCTACATTTGGAACTTCACCAGACAGAGTGATTGGAATTGTTGCTGGTGGCGATGATGCATTAAGAAAATCTATAGAAAAAGCAGAAGATGATACAAAACAAGCATGGAATGATTTAAATACATACCAAGTTAATGATAAAGATATAGTCGTTGGTATTGCAGCATCTGGCACTACGCCTTATGTTGTTGGTGGTGTAAAAGAAGCTCAAAAAAATGGAATTACAACAGGCTGTATTGTATGCAATATGAATAGCCCACTCGCAAAAGTTAGTGATTATCCAATTGAAGTTATTGTAGGGCCAGAGTATTTAACAGGTAGTTCAAGGATGAAGGCAGGAACTGCACAAAAACTTATTCTTAACAGTATTACAACAGCCACTATGATTCAATTGGGCCATGTCAAAGGAAATAAAATGGTAGACATGCAGCTCTCAAATGATAAACTTCAAAGTAGAGCTGAAAAAATTGTAATAGATATAACTGGAGCAGACATAAATTTAGTTAGAAAACAGTTAAAAATTCATGGGAGTGTTAGAAAAGCAATTGATGAGATTAATAAAAATTAATTTTTTCATAAAAAATCATATTTATCAAATACAATATCTACGTTGGACAAAAAATTATTAAAAAAAGGAATTAGATTTATTACAATTTCAATTTTGTCATGCTTTGTAGGTCCAATAATCCTTTATCAGTCATTTAAAAACCAAGAACATCCTTTGTATTTTTTTGTCCTGAGTATTGGATTGTTATTTTTATTCTTAGCTATTCATAATGGTTTTAAAGGTATTACGGCTATAGTTAGTGCTTTTATAGGTGAGAGAAAAAAGAGGAATATTTGATCCATCATTGTAACACTCAATAAGACCAACTATCTTTGTGAAGTTTTACTAAACAAAATGATAGAAATTTGTTTTCCTGATAAGTCAAAACGTACTTTCAAAAAAGGTATAACCCCACTGGAAATTGCACAAAGTATTAGTGAGGGTCTTGCAAGAAATGTTTTGTCATCTTCGTTTAATGGAAATATTATTGAAGTTTCTACACCTCTTAAGAAAAACGGTGATCTCAAACTGTTCACATGGAAAGACACTGAGGGAAAAGCTGCATTTTGGCATTCATCTGCTCATATTTTGGCACAAAGCATATTATCCCTTTATCCAAAAGCTAAACTTACAATAGGACCCTCAATTGAAAATGGGTTTTACTACGATGTTGACTTTGGGAATTTTTCATTTACTGAGAGAGATTTGATTCCTTTGGAAAAGAAATTTTTAAACTTTGCCCGTGAAAAGTTCGAATTCAAAATGCGAATGTGCTCAAAAGCGGAAGCTCTCAAATATTACGAAAAGGAAAATAATCCCTTTAAGTTAGAATTAATTGAAAATTTGAAAGATGGTGAAATTAGTTTTTGTGACCATGCTGACTTCACAGATTTATGTAGAGGAGGACACATACCAAATACAGGCTATATAAAAGCAGTTAAGCTATTAAGTATCGCAGGGGCATACTGGAGAGGGGATGAATCAAGACCACAGCTTACCAGAATTTATGGTATTTCTTTTCCAAAACAAAAAGAGCTAAATGAATATTTAACATTATTAGAGGAGGCAAAAAAACGTGATCATAGAAAACTCGGAAAAGAACTTGAACTTTTCACATTTTCAAAAAAAGTAGGCCAAGGTTTACCACTCTGGCTTCCGAAAGGCACTGAACTTCGCGAACGTCTAGAAAATTTTCTAAAAAATGCACAGAAATTAGCAGGTTACGAACAAGTAATTTCTCCTCATATAGGAAATAAGGAATTATATTTAACCTCAGGACATTACGAAAAATATGGCGCTGATAGTTTTCAGCCAATACAAACTCCAGCTGATGGAGAGGAATTTCTTCTTAAGCCTATGAATTGTCCCCACCACTGTGAAATATATAAATCAAAACCTTGGAGTTATCGAGATTTACCAAAACGTTATGCTGAATTTGGAACGGTATATCGTTATGAACAAAGTGGGGAATTACACGGATTGACAAGAGTTAGAGGTTTTACCCAAGATGATGCACATATTTTTTGTGCTCCTGAACAACTCGATGAAGAGTTTAAAAAAGTTATTGATTTAGTATTATATGTTTTTAAGTCCTTAGGTTTTAAAAACTTTTCAACACAGGTTTCATTACGTGATCCAGATAAACCTGAAAAATACATCGGTAATTTAAAAAATTGGGAAATGGCTGAAAATGCAATTATAAATGCAGCTATTGAAAAAAATTTGAATTATAGTGTAGAAAAAGGTGAAGCTGCTTTTTATGGGCCTAAACTTGATTTTATGGTTAAAGATGCGTTAGGGCGAAGATGGCAGCTTGGTACAATTCAAGTTGATTATAACTTGCCAGAACGATTTGATTTAACATACAAGGGTAGTGATAATAATTTTTACAGACCGGTAATGATCCATAGGGCTCCTTTTGGAAGTATGGAGCGTTTTGTTGCTATCCTTCTAGAACATACAGGAGGAAATTTTCCAATTTGGCTTACACCTTCACATGTGAATATACTTTGTGTGAGTGAAAAACATAAAAATTACGCGCAAAAAGTTTCAAAATTCTTTGAAAATCACGAAATTCGCGCCCTCATAGATGATCGAAATGAAACAATTGGGAAAAAAATTCGTGA
>MDTG01068915.1_pt1 | contig 11206 bp, 9 predicted proteins | sample 811421 | NCBI WGS metagenome assembly MDTG01 (sample SAMN05326645, study PRJNA326480) | marine metagenome | isolation source: seawater | place: Pacific Ocean: South East | collected 2011
AAGTTACTTTCGTTAAAGTGTGTACGACAATTTCTTTGGTAACCTAACCGTCCACACTTCTCTTCTTAAAAATTCACAATTTAAAAAAGCTAAGATTTTCGCTAGAAAATCTACACACCTCTAGCAATGATAAAAAAACTTAAGTTTGAGGTGAGCGCCCGTTTTATTACAATTACATGATAAGTCAAGGCGTATATTGGTAAAAAAACCCTTTAAAATCAATGCTAATTTGGCCGTTTTCGTTGCAAATTTTCAATAATTTTTATAGAAAACAACTATGACGATAAAAGAATTTAAAAAGTTTCCAGGTCGCATTTTTAAAAGTTTTTCTTTTAACTTTAACAACGAAGGTAAGTTCCTTTTTAAAAATTTTTATTTTTATTTAATTCTACTTGCAACAGTACTTCTAGTTTATATTTTTTTCTCAAAACAGACCGAAAGTTATAACAAATTAAGAGAAGATAATTTTGATAACTTAGTCCAGTCTGATGAATTTAAAGATTTAAAACTTTATTTTTTAAATAGTCTTAGAAGTCCATACAAAGAGTTTAAATATACAATACAAAATAACGATAGTATCGAAAAAATACTTAATAAATATAACATTGATTATAACGAAACAAAATTTATAACAAATGAATTAAAAAAGAAGAAATTATCAAGTATTTATTCAGGGAGAGAGGTAAGTTTAGTTTTAAAAGAGGGAGAGCAGAAAAATCAAATAGTTAATATTCTTTATCCAGTCTCTAATACACTTAGTATTCAAATTAGAAAGACAGACGAGGGTTTTGTTATAAAAGAAAATATAATTAAACTTAATTTAAAGGAGGTGGTAGTAAAAAATACAATTAACAATAATCTTTACAGTGCTGCTATTCAAGCGGGTATCGAACCTAATGTCATTGTTGAATTTGCAAGAATTTATGGATTTGAGATAGATTTTCAAAGAGATATTAGAAAAGGAGATTGGTTTGAAATTTATTATGAAAAATTTGTTGATGATAACAATGTTGTAAAAGATACTGGAATAATTATCTATGCATCAATGTTTGTTAATAATAGGGAGTTAAATCTTTATAATTTTAAAGATAAGAATGATTTAGGATACTACGATCTGAATGGAAAAAGTATTGTTAAAGCTTTAATGAAGACACCAATTAATGGTGCAAGACTTTCTTCTCCTTTCGGAAATCGTAAACATCCAATTTTAGGTTTTACAAAACATCATAATGGAACTGATTTTGCAGCACCAACAGGAACTCCAATTATGGCTTCAGGAAGTGGAACGGTAATCACAGCTGGCTGGTGTGGAAACGGTGGAAACTGTGTTAGGATCAGACACAACTCTTCTTACACAACAGGATATGGTCATCTCTCAAAATTTGCAACTAAGATTGGCAGAAAAGTTAGGCAAGGACAAATTATTGGATATGTAGGAAACACTGGTATGTCCACTGGTCCACATTTACATTACACGGTAAAATATAATGGAAAATTTGTAAACTCACAAAAATTAAAATTACCATCAGGAAAAATTTTAAAAGGTGAAGCTAGAAAAAATTTTGAGATTGAGAGAATTAAGATTGACTTAAAATTATCTGAACTAAGAGATTATTAATCTTTATCTTTTTGAGAACTATCTTGGCTAGAAGTTTGTTTTTTTTCGTTAATAAAATCTAATTTAGTTTCTTTATCTGAATTATTATTTGGAACATTTGTCTTCGACTTTGAATTAAGTTCTGCTAGTCTTCTGGAGTAATGATCGGCATGTTGAAGATAGTTTTCAACAACACACGGATCTCCCATGCTTTGTGCATCCTTTGCTAGTTGTTGATATTTTAAAATTGTCTTTTCAACATTAAATGGATTTGTCATAGAACCATTATTTCTATTAAAATTATTATTACCATTAGAGTTTTGAAAATGACCATTCTTATTTGATCTAGATCCACCTCTCCCTCTAAATCCGTTGTTGTTTCTCGGTCTAAAAGATCTTCTTTTTTGATTGTCCATATATTCTAAATTGTATGATATTAGAAAAGTATTATTTAGTTATTTAGCACTGTTAGTATACATCTTATATTATTTTGATAGTCCTTTATTAAAAACCTTTCTTTAAAGCCCTCTAATTTCAAAATCTGTGAAACTTTTTTATATTGCCCGTGTCCTATTTCCAGGGCTAACATACCTTTTAATTTTAAGATATTCTTGGATTTGTAGATAACTTTTTTAATTACGTCAAGCCCATCATTTCCACCATCGAGTGCAATTCTGGGCTCATATCTTTTGACATCTTCCATTAAATTTTTAATTTGATGGCTACAAATATATGGTGGATTTGAAACTATAAGATCAAATTTAAGGCCAAATATTTTTTCTAAAGACCTATTATAAAATTTAATATTATTTTTTTTCTTTGAATTGGCCACATTTTTGTTGGCTACCTCTATGGCTTTTTTGGAGATATCTATGCCAATGCCTTTGCTGTTATGAATTCCTTCTACAAGCGAAAGTAAAATACAACCAGTTCCAGTTCCAATATCTAGCACATGAGGTTTTTTATCTTTAAATAAATGTATAATTTTTTCAACCATAAGTTCTGTTTCGGGTCTAGGGATTAGAGTAGAATTGTTAACTTTGAATTTTTTATTCCAAAATTCTTTTTCCTCGAAGATATACGCTAGTGGTTCAGATTTTAATCGTCTTTGAATTATCTTTTTAAACTTTTTCACTCTCTCATTAGAAATGAGTTGATCATTAGAAATTAACAAATTTTCTCTGCTTTTATTTAAAACTTTTGCGAGTATGACCTCTGAGTCTAATAAATGTGAAGAAATAAATTTCTTTTGTAAAGACTTTGATCCATAAATTATAAGTTCAGAAATACGCATTAATTTAAGTTTTTTAATTTTAAATCTTGATCCTTGAGTCTTAGTTCTTCATTCATTTCTTCGTGAATTTCTCCGCTAAGAAACTCATCTAATTTATGAAGTGTTAAATTTATTCTATGATCGGTAACACGCCCCTGGGGAAAATTATATGTTCGTATCCTTTCTGATCTGTCACCACTTCCGATTTGATTTTTTCTATTGCTTGATCTTTCTTGATCTTTTTTTAATTTTTCCGCCTCATAAACTCTTGCGCGTAATATTTTTAAAGCTTTAGCTTTATTTTTATGTTGTGATTTTTCATCTTGTTGACTCACAACGACACCTGATGGAATATGGGTTATTCGCACGGCACTGTCTGTTGTGTTAACTGATTGTCCTCCAGGACCACCTGCTCTGAACACATCAATTCTTAAATCGGATTCCTTTATTTGAATGTCAACTTCTTCTGCCTCTGGTAGCACGGCAACGGTAGCTGCTGAAGTATGGACTCTTCCTTGTGTTTCTGTAGATGGAACTCTTTGAACCCTGTGTACTCCAGACTCATATTTTAAGTAAGAATAAATATTATCACCATTCACTAGAAATATAACTTCTTTGAATCCACCAGCTTCACTTTTAGAAATATTAATTATTTCTATTTTCCATTTTTTTTTAGAGCATACTTTTTCGTACATTTTAAAAAGGTCAGAACAAAAAAGAGTAGCTTCTAAACCTCCAGTTCCAGCTCTAATTTCAACTATAGCATTTTTATTGTCATCATCATCTTTCGGCAGCAGAAATATCTTCAATTTTTTCTCATAGTCAATTTTCTTTTCTTTCAAAGATATCAATTCTTTTTCTGCTAAAGTAATCATCTCTTTATCACTTTTTTTATCATTTAAAATCTGCTCCAAATCTTTTTTTTCATTTTCAAATTTTAAATAATCCTTTGCATACTTAATTATACCTCCAAGATTTGAATATTCTTTAGATTTTTGGGCATATTGTTTTGGGTCAACATCCCCACTTGAAAGTTCTTTTTCAATAGTTTTGTATTTAGAGACTATGTCCTCAATTTTTTCTAAAGGTATCATTTTTGCTTATTTTTCTCTTTTACTTTTTCTTCCACCAAACTTACTATTTTTTGGATAATGTCATTGCTCGGAACTTTTTCGTGAGGTACGCCAGATAAGTAAAGTAAGTTTTGATCTTGTCCTCCACCTGTAAGTCCTATTTCTGTCTGTGATGCCTCACCCGGACCATTCACGACACAGCCAATAATTGATAATGTTATAGGAGTCTTAATGTGTGAAAGTTTGCTTTCTAAAATCTTCACTGTATCAATAACTGGAAAAGCTTGCCTCGCACATGATGGACAGGAAATAACCTGGACACCTCTTGTCCTTATTCCCAAAGATTTTAAAATTTCATATCCTGCTTTAATTTCCTCAACAGGGTCTGCAGAAAGTGAAACTCTTATGGTGTCTCCAATACCTTTCATTAACAATTGACCAATTCCAATAGAAGATTTGATACTACCTGTAAATAACCCACCAGCTTCTGTGATGCCCAAGTGCAAAGGATAGTCACATGCCTTTGATAATTGTTCGTATGCCTTTATTGATAAAAATACATCGGAAGACTTAACGCTAATTTTAAAATTGTAGAAATCATTATCTTCTAATAACTTAACATTGTACATTGCACTTTCTACTAAGGCTTCAGGACATGGCTCTTTATACTTCTCCAGCAAAGACTTATCTAAAGATCCTGCGTTAACGCCTATACGAATTGAACAATTATGATCTTTTGCTGTTTTAATTATTTCTATTACTCTTTCCGAAGATCCAATATTTCCTGGATTTATTCTAAGACAAGCTGCACCATTCCTTGCAGCCTCTAAAGCTCTTTTATGATGAAAATGAATATCAGCAACTATGGGGACATTTACGTTTTTAGTAATCTCTTTTAAGGCTAAGGTTGAGCTTTCATCGGGACATGAAACTCTAACTATATCCGCACCTACTTTTTCTAGATCATTTATTTGAGCTATTGTGGACTTCACATCTGTTGTTAAAGTATTAGTCATTGATTGGACCGTAATTGTTGAATTGTTGCCTACATCAACATTGCCAACTTTAACAAGTTTTGTTTTTTTTCTTTTTATTATTCTATGTGGTCTTACTTCCATTATTAGTCTAAATCAAAGATTGTATGTAATTTTTTCACAGCATTTAAAGTATTTTTTTCTTCAATAATAACAGAGATTTTAATTTCTGAGGTAGATATAGCAAGAATATTTATATCAATTTCTGCAAGAGCTCTAAACATTTTATATGTGATACCTGGGGCGGTTACCATGCCAGCACCTACTATTGAAACTTTTGATACTTTATCATTACTACTCAATTCTTGAAATTTTATTTTTTTGTTATCTTTTAAAATTTCTAATGTTTTTTTAAGATCGTCTCTTTTAATTGTAAATGTCAAGTCTGTGGTTTTGCCATCTGATGAAATATTTTGGATTACCATATCTACATTTATTTGTTTTTTACCTAAAGGCTCAAAAATATCTGCTGCGACTCCTGGCTTATCTTCAACTCCAATTAATGTTATTTTTGCATCATCTTTTGAGTAAGCTACGCCAGTAACGCTTTTTGTGTAATCAATATTTTCTTGATTAAAAATTTCAGTACCTTTTCTATCAGTAAAAGTAGATCTCACTTGTAGAGGAATATCATACATCATAGCAGTTTGTACTGCTGAAGATTGCATAACTTTAGCCCCCAAAGAAGAGAGCTCTAGCATTTCTTCGTAAGAAATTTTATCAATTTTTTTTGCAACAGGAATTTTATTTGGATCAGTAGAATGTACACCATCAACATCTGTGTATATTTCACAACTATCAGTATTAAATAATTTCGCAATTGCTACAGCGGTTGCGTCAGAGCCTCCGCGCCCTATAGAAGTAATATCGCCTAGTTTAGAAATTCCTTGAAAGCCTGGGATCACAGCTACCCCACCTTCTTCTAAAAAATCTTCGATTTTTTTAACATTCATATTAATAATTCTTGAGTTAGTGTGTTCACCATCTGTAAGAATTGGAATTTGCCAATTCATCCAAGATTTTGTTTTAACTCCAATTTTATTTAAAGCGCCAGACATTAAGGCGCTAGTGGCTTGTTCTCCTGTTGACAAAAGTACGTCTAATTCTCTTTTGTCAAAATCCTTTGATATTGATTGAGATTGCTCTAAAAGTTCATTTGTTTTTCCAGCCATGGCGGAAACTACAACTATAATTCTATTTCCACTAGAGTGCTCTTTTTTTACAATATTTGCCGCATGCTCAATTCTATCAATCGAGCCTACAGACGTGCCTCCAAATTTTAAAACTTTTTTTGCCATCTTTAGATTTTAATATAATATCAATAAAGTTAATTTAAATATAATACAGAATAGAATGACTACAATAAATAAAGACGAAATACAAAAGTTTTCAAAAATGGCTGATGAATGGTGGGATGTAAATGGTAAATTTAAACCACTTCACATGTTTAATCCAATTAGATTAGATTATATTTTAGATAAGATATCATCATTTTATAAATTAGATAGAGATGGTGCTTTACCGTTAAGTGGATTAAAAATTTTAGATATTGGATGTGGTGGAGGATTAATTAGTGAACCTTTAGCTAGATTAGGTGCGTCTGTTACTGGAATTGATGCATCAGAAAAAAATATAAAAGTTGCTTCATTGCATGCAAAAAAAAATAACCTAAAAATTAATTATATTAACAAGTCTCCAGAACAACTTAAAATAAGAGAGGAGTTTGATGTAATTTTAAATTTAGAAGTGGTTGAACACGTTGATGATCTAGATCTTTATTTAAATTCTTGCTCAAGTTTATTAAAAAAAAATGGGATTATGTTTACTGCAACAATTAATAGAACTTTAACATCTTATGTTAAAGCCATTGTTGGTGCCGAGTATGTTTTACGGTGGCTCCCTATTGGAACTCATGATTGGAATAAATTTCTTAAGCCAGAAGAGCTTGAAAAAAAATTGACAAAAATAAATTTTTTGATTGAAGATTTGGTTGGACTTGATTTTAATCCAATTTTAAGCAAATGGAAAAAAAGTACAAATTTATCAGTAAACTATATAATTTTAGCAAAAAAAAATTAATTATCGTCTTTAATCCAAGGTATTGTTGTTAGTTCAATGCCTTCACTTTGAAGCTCTTCTTTTTCTTTTTTGGTTGCAGTTCCATAGATATTTTTATTACTTTTTTTATCGTAATACATGTTTTTTACCTCTTTACTAAACCTGTCGCCTACAAACTCGAAATTTTGCTTAACAAATTTTTTTATATTCATTAAATCTTTTTTTATTTTTTTGAATTCTTTCTCTATAATTTCATTTTTAGACATTTTTTTTAAATTTGCTATCCGTGGTGACATTATTGTCTTTTCTACTTCGAATGATTTGCAATAAATACATTCGATTAATTTTCTTTTTTTTAATTTTTCATATTCCTTGGAGTTGGAAAACCAGCTTTCAAATTCGTGATTTTTTTTGCACTTTAATATATATTTAATCATAAATTTTAATTTCTATAATCAGCGTTTATATCTATATAGTCATGAGTAAAATCACAGGTATAGCATTCAAAAAAGTCATTTCCCTGATTTAAGTTAATCTCTAACAAAATTGAGTCCCATTTCATATATTCTTTCAATTTTACTTCATCATAATTTTCGGAGATTTTTCCATTTTCTGCAACAATTAAATCTCCAAATTTTATTTCAATTTTATTAATATCAACTTTTTCTCCTGATTTTCCAATACCCATTATGATCCTCCCCCAATTAGGATCTTCTCCAGCAATAGCTGTTTTTACTAAAGGTGAGTTTGCAATTGAAAAAGCAATATTTCTCGCGCTTGTAAAAGATTTTGAATTTACCACCTTAATTGTAACAAATTTTTTTGCTCCTTCTCCATCAACTACAATCTGCTTTGCAAGATTCAAACATACTTTTTTTAGTGCTGTCTCAAATTTTTGTATTACTGGATCATTTGCAGTTCTGTTTTGACCAATTTTTACTTTTTTCGTTGAGAAAATTGCTACCATATCATTAGTTGATTGGTCACTATCAACAGTTATTGCATTAAAAGTATTCGATACTGCTTTTTTTAAAATAGATTTCAAAATATTTGAAGAGATTTCTGCATCGGTAAAAATAAAAGATAACATTGTTGCTAAATTTGGTGCGATCATGCCTGACCCTTTTGCTATACCAGCTATCTTAATAATTTTATTACCAATTGAAATTTCCTCGTATGCTAGCTTTGGCTTAGTATCAGTCGTCATTATTGCAGAAGCAGTTTTGACCCATATTAATTTATTTTGCACAACTCTAAGCTTATCAACTAATGATGGAATAGTTTGATTAATTTTACTTAATGGAAATTGTTCTCCAATAACTCCTGTTGAGGCAAACATTAAATCTTTAACTTTAATTGTTTCATCTATTCCTTCCTCAGATTTTGACTCTCTTATTGTTAATGATCTTGCTAAATTATTTGCAATTTCGCCTATTGCAAGCAAACCTTCTTCACCTGTAAAAGTATTAGCGTTCTTTGTGTTAACCATTAAAGCTTTGATTGATCTTTTGTTGGATTTTTTGTTCCAATTTAATGATTCTGAAATAATGCTATTTGTTGTCTCAACTGAAGCATAATTTGCCCCTTCCTTAAAGTAAAACAAAGTTAGATCGTCTCTGCCATTGTCATACAAATCAGCTGAAACAGATGAAACTTCTAAGCCATCAATTTCTTTTAATTCTTGAAACTCGCCCATTTTTGACATTTTTTTTTTGTCATTTAGGAAGTTTTTTAAATTTATTGTCATAATTTCTATTTAATTTAAGTTATAAATACATATATAGAGATAACATGAATCTTATAACAAAAGCCCTTAATAAAATATTTAAAAGCAGCAATCAACAAGAATTAGATAAAATTAAACCTCTTATAGCTGAAATTAACAATCAAGAGGCGGCTACTGCTTCATTAAAAGATGAAGAATTTAGAGAGAAAACCCAGAATCTTAGAAAAAATATTAAAGATGGTAGAAGTTTAGACTCTTTAATACCAGAGGCTTTTGCATTAGTAAGAGAAGCTGCAAAAAGAACTTTGGGCGAAAGACATTTTGATGTTCAGCTAGCTGGTGGAATTATTTTACATTCTGGGAAAATTGCTGAAATGAAAACAGGTGAAGGTAAAACGCTTGTTTCAACTTTGCCAGCTTACTTAAATTCACTTACAGGAAAAGGTGTTCATATCGTTACCGTCAATGACTATCTTGCTGAAAGAGACTCTCAATGGATGGGGAAAGTTTTTAACTTTTTGGGTTTAGAGACTGGGTGTATAGTTAGTAAATTGGAAGATGAAGAAAGGAAAAAAAATTATTTATGTGACATTACATATGCAACTAACAATGAATTAGGTTTTGACTACCTTAGAGATAATATGAAATACGATATTAATGATCTGGTTCAACGTAGCCATAATTATTGTATAGTAGATGAAGTTGATAGTATTTTAATTGATGAGTCTAGAACTCCATTAATTATTTCAGGTAAAGTAGAGGATAAAAGCAATTTTTATTTAACATCAAATAATTTTATAAATAAATTGCAAAAAAATGATTATGAAATTGATGAAAAAAATAAGAACGTTATTCTTACAGACGGTGGAATAGATAAAGTAGAAAAATTAGCTATTCAAAATGGAATTCTAAAAAATAAAAATTTCTACGATCCTGAAAATTTAAATTTAGTTCATCATGTAAATCAAGCATTAAAAGCAAATCTTTTATTTAAAAAAGATACAGATTATATCGTCAGAGACTCTAAGGTTCAAATTATTGATGAGTTTACTGGTAGAGTCTTAGATGGTAGAAGATTTTCAGATGGTCTTCATCAAGCAATAGAGGCAAAAGAAAATGTTGATATTCAAGATGAGAATCAGACTTTAGCATCAATCACTTACCAAAACTATTTCAGACTTTATAAAAAATTGTCAGGAATGACAGGAACAGCTTTAACAGAAGCAGAGGAATTTTATGATATTTATAAATTAAATGTGGTTCCAATTCCAACTAACAAAGTTATGGCGAGAAAGGATCTAAATGACCAGATATTCAGAACAGAGAAAGAAAAATATTTTGCAATTACTAATAAAATACTTGAATGTAAGAAAAAAGGTCAACCTGTTTTAGTTGGAACGACTAGTATCGAAAAATCTGAAAAAATTTCAAATTTTCTGAACGATAAAAATATTAAGCACAACGTATTAAATGCTAAACATCATGAGAAAGAAGCAAAAATAATTGCTGAAGCAGGTAAAGTTGGAGCTGTCACTATTGCAACTAATATGGCAGGAAGAGGTACAGATATAAAATTAGGTGGAAACCAACAATATGATGAAATTGCAAAAAATATCAAAGAAAACTCAGGGGTTGAGAAAGATAAAGTAAAAGAGTCAGGAGGTTTGTTTATTATTGGAACAGAAAGACATGAAAGCAGAAGAATAGATAATCAGCTTAGAGGGAGGTCTGGACGACAAGGTGATCCAGGAAGTTCAATCTTTTTTATAAGTCTGCAAGATGAGCTAATGAGAATTTTTGGAGGAGACTCGATTGATGGGATGCTAAAAAAACTAGGTTTAAAAGAAAATGAGTCTATCGACCACCCGTGGATTAATAAAGCAATGGAGCGAGCTCAAGAAAAAGTTGAGGGTAGAAATTTCGATATAAGGAAAACTTTAATTAAATTTGATGATGTAATGAATGATCAGAGGCAAGTAATTTTTAGCCAAAGGATCAATATTCTTAAAAATTCTGATATTTCAGACATTTTGTTAACCTTTTTAAACGATATGGTTATTTATTTAGAGTCCATAAAGGATAATTTTCAAAAATCTGGTGATAAAAAAACGTATTTAACTTCAATAAAAAATATTACTGGAAACGCGATAACTGATGAAAAATTATTATCATATGCCGATTATGATAAAGATGAATTTTTTAATAATATAAAAAATCACTATGACTCAAAAAAGAATGAGAGAATAAAACTTATAGGAGAAAAAGAAAATAATGAAATAGAAAAAAAAATTTTTCTTCAAATTATAGACTTTTCATGGAGATCACATTTGCAATATTTAGAGCAACTAAGACAAGTAATTGGGCTTAGACAATACGGTCAAAAGGATCCACTATCAGAATTCAAAAAAGAGGCTTTTGTTCTTTTTGAGGGTTTGCTTGCGAAAA
>MDTG01171467.1_pt1 | contig 11206 bp, 9 predicted proteins | sample 811421 | NCBI WGS metagenome assembly MDTG01 (sample SAMN05326645, study PRJNA326480) | marine metagenome | isolation source: seawater | place: Pacific Ocean: South East | collected 2011
AATGTTGGCAAATATAGTGGCTTTAAAAAACTATCTATTTTTTAAAGCCACTATATTTGCCAACATTTCTCCTCTTTTAAAAATAGATAGTTTTTTATATTTAGCTGCTTTTAATTCTTTATTATTTTTTTTTATTGCAGAAGAAATAACAACCATCGTAGCTTTGTCTATATTTTTTTTATGATGTCCCAAATAAACTTTGATGCCTAGTTTAGTTAATCTTTCTGTATTTTTGTTTTGATTTGAATCGCTGCCCTGAACTACAAATCCCAAATTATTCATGATTTGAGCTAATCCACTCATTCCAATACCTCCAATACCTATAAAGTGAATTACTTCTTTGCTGGCAATATTAATTTTCATTCTAAATAATTTCTTTAATTTTATTTTCTATATCAATGTATACATCTTTATTATAAATTTTTTTCAATTTTTCACGTGCTATTTCAAGCTTATTTTTGTTTTTTAAAGTATCCATAATTAAATTAAATAAATTTTCAGTATTAAAATCATTTTGCTCAATAATCCAGCAACAGTCTTTGTCTTTATAATATTTAGCATTTAAATATTGATGATTGTCTATAGAATTAGGAAGAGGGACAGCGATAAACGGTGTATAAGTATGTGCAAGTTCTGCTGTAGTAGATGCGCCACACCTTGTTATAGCCAGATCAGAAATCAAAAAAAATCTAGAAATATTTTTATCAAAATCAAAAACATAGTTTTTAATATTATTTGATTTGTAAAAATCAGTAATTAAACTTTTTTGGTTTTCTACACATTGTTGATTAATTTCAATATTTTGACCTGTATCTTTTATCATTTTTACTACCATTGGAACTATTTTTCCAAAAACTTCTGCACCCTGGCTTCCTCCTAAAACAAGAAGTGAAAACTTTTCTTTATTCATTTCTTTTTCATTAGCTTTAGAATAAATAATATTTTTGCTTAATATTGAACCAACTTGGCTTATTTTTCTTTTATCATTTTCAGAAAAATCTTTAGTTACATTTTTAGCTAAAAGAATTTTTCTAGTAATTGAGGATAAATACTTATTAGCTCTACCCAGTACCATATTATTTTCATAAATTACCAAAGGTAAATTAAAAAATTTTGAAGCAAAACAAATTGGAAACGATACATAGCCTCCAAATCCAAAAATCATGTCGGGTTTTTCTCTTTTAATTATGTTAATTGATTTTAATATTGAAAATAAAATTAAAATATAAGCATAAAATTTTTTAAACAAATTTTTATTTGTTGGAGTTCCAGCTTTTAATATGTATGTTTTAAATTTTGAATTATTTTTTAAAAAATGCCTTCCTCGGGCATCAGTAACTAATAAAACTTCATATTTTTTTTCCAAATAATGCTCCATTAAATTTATTGCAGGAAAAATATGACCTCCAGTGCCGCCTCCTGTAAAAATTATTTTTTTAGTCATTTGCCAAACTCCTCATAGAATCTTTTCTTGTAAAATTTAAAATTATTCCAGCTATTATGGAACTTCCGATTAAAGAAGATCCTCCATAACTTAAAAAAGGCAATGTCATACCTGTTGTGGGAAATAATCTTGTGTTCACGCCTATGTGAATAAAAGTTTGAATAGTTAACAATGAGATTAATCCTACCAAAGCTAACTTAAGAAATTCATCATCTCCTAAAAAAACTTTATTTATTACTTTGTAACCAATAAATAAAAATACAACCACAACAAACAAAACAAATAGCGCCCCGAATTCTTCAGAAATTACTGCAAATATATAATCTGTGTGCGCTTCCGGCACCTTATCTTTTAAAATTCCCTCTCCCATTCCTCGACCGGTAAGTCCTCCTTGTTTAATTGCATCTAAAGCTTTTTGTGATTGAAAATTGTCTCCTGACTTTGGATCTAAGAATGTTCTAATTCTTAAAAAAACATAACCAAATTTTTCTGGTAAAAAAAATATTAAAAGCAAAGTAATTATTAAGAAAGAAAGTCCAAGCATTGTAAGAATAATCATATTAAAACCCGACACAAAAATCATAGTGATCCATGTTAAAGTTAAAAGCAAAGTTTGTCCTAGATCGGGTTGATTCATTAATATTATCGCAACTAAAGTTAAAATTAAAAAAGAGTAAAAATATCTTGAATAAATATTAATTTTTTCATTCAAGATTATAATTTTAGCAATAAAAATTATAAATAAAGGTTTAAGTAATTCAACAGGCTGAAATCTTGGAAGAGGATATATATCTATCCATCTTCTTGATCCTTTAACTTCAGTTCCAATTAAAAGTGTTAAAAAAAGTAGAATTATTGAAAATATAAATAAATAATTTAATATTTTTATAAGTTTACCTTTATCTTGAAGTGAAATAATAAAAATTAAAAAAATTGATATAAAAACAAAAACTAGATGCTTTACAAAAAAAAAGTACGTTTGTTTATTCATTTTTTCCGACATTACTGAAGTAGTGGATGCAAAAGAAAAAAATAGTCCTAATAAAAGAAGAAATATAAACAAAAATAATATTTGCTTATCCAAATTTCTCCACCATTTAGCAACCAAGCCTGTATTTTCTCTTCCAAAATTAAACATTTGATTTGAATTTAAATTTTTTGATAACTTGTTTTTTAAAAAAATCACCTCTATTTTCGAAATTAATAAATTGGTCAAAAGATGCTGCAGCAGGGCTTAATAAGATAGTTTTCTGTTCGTTGTGATTAAATTTTAAGTCTTTATTAATTTTTCTTATTGCATTTTTTATATTATAAGAAACGGAAAATGGGATTTTTTTTCCAATTTGTTTTCTAAAAAAAGATATATTTTTTCCAATAATGTATGCTTTAACAATTCTTTTTTTTACTTTTTCTAAGTAAAATTTATCTTTATCTTTTGGAAGACCTCCAACTATCCAATAAATTTTATTATAATTTGATAAAGATTGTAAGCAAGCGTCAAAACTTGTCGCTTTTGAATCATTTATACATAGTAATTTTTTATTTTTAAATACTATTTCTTGTCGATGAGAAAGGCCTTTAAATTTATTTAAACTTTTAATTATTATATTGTCAGATACTTTTAATTTTTTTGCAATTTTATAAGCAAAAATCATATTTTCTATATTTCCTTTACTTGTAAAGTATTTATTTTTTATTTTTTTTAATAATAAATTATGACTTGGATAATTAATTGCTATAATCTTTGAATTGATTCTTTTTTTTTTTAATATACCAATAATAGATTTTGAATATTTGTTTGCCAAATTTACGTAAGAATAATCCGAACTTTTTTGCGCTAAAAAAATTTTAGATTTAATTTTAATATAATTCTTTAAATTTTTATGTCGATCCATATGATCATTGGATATATTTAATATTGCAGCATGTTTAGAACGAAACAAATTAGAATATTGTAACTGGTATGAAGAAACCTCTAATATTAAAATTTCTTTTCTCTTTTTTATATTATGAAATGCAAAAATTGGACTTCCAATATTACCAACTGTTTTTACTTTATAATTAGCTTCATTTAAAATTTGTTCAATAATTTTACATGTTGTAGATTTTCCATTTGTACCAGTAATCGAAATAATTAATGAATCTCTGTTAAATTCAAAAAAAAGATCTAGATCGGTAATTATTTTTTTGGAATTAGTTAATAAATAATTTTTTATTTTACATTTATTTATATCTATTCCAGGGCTAATAACTATTTTATCGATAAAATTATTCTCTACCCAAAATTTTTTAACTTTAAAATTATTTTTTTTAATTTTTTTTCTTATTTGTTGATTGTCGTCCCAGCAAAAAATCTCTACATTTAACTTTTTAAGAGTTTTAGCTACAGCAAAACCTGTTAATCCCATTCCATAAATGGCAAATTTTTCATTTTTATATTTTTGTAAAGGATGCATCAGCTATCTTAATTTTAGCGTTGCTAAACCTATTAGAGCTAAAATTATAGATATTATCCAAAACCTTATTACAACTGTTGATTCAGCCCACCCTTTTTTTTCAAAATGATGATGCAAAGGCGCCATCATGAATACTCTTTTTCCTGTTAGTTTAAATGATATTACTTGAATTATTACTGAAATTGTTTCAAGAACAAACAATCCTCCTATAATTCCTAAGACAATTTCATGTTTTGAAATTATTCCTATAGCTCCTAAGGAACCACCTAGAGATAGAGATCCTGTATCTCCCATAAAAATTTTTGCTGGCGGGGCGTTATACCATAAAAAACCCAAGCAAGATCCGACGATAGACCCGCAAAAAATGGATGCTTCACCAACATTTGGTATATAAGGTATTTTTAAATACTCAGAAAAAACTGTATTGCCGGTTACATAACAAATAAAAGTAAAAGAAAGTGCAACCAAAATGACTGGCACTGTGGCTAGACCATCTAAGCCATCAGTTAAATTTACTGCATTTGAAGATCCAACTATTATAAATATTGCAAATGGAACAAAAAATAATCCTAAATGAAGTATTAAATTTTTAAAAAAAGGAAAATAGAGATTTTTTAAATGGTCGCTATTTTCAAAATTTAGTAATAAAGTTACAGCAATTAATGATAATAATATTTGAAAAATAATTTTTGTTCCTGACGAAATACCTCTTGAATTATTATGTTTTATTTTTAAATAATCATCAACAGCCCCTAACAAACCAAAACTAGTAGCAACAAATAATAATACCCAAATATAATAATTTTTTAAATCAGCCCATAATAAAGTACCGAAAAGTATTCCGATTAAAATTAGGAGTCCGCCCATAGTAGGAGTGCCTACTTTTTTAAAAATATGACTTATTGGACCGTCATCTCTTATTGGCCCAGTTATTCTATGCGACTCAATGAATCTTATAAAAGGTCCTCCAACTATAAATACTATTAACATTGAAGACAAAACTGAAAGACCTGTCCTAAAAGTTAAATATCTAAAAACATTTAAGGCTGAAAACTGATCTACCAATGAAGTTAAAAAATTATATAGCATTAGAATTTTCTCTTTTAATATTTTGTGAAAAATGACTCAATCCGGTAGCATTTGATCCTTTTACCATAAGTATGTCATTATTGTGTAAATTTTTACTAAAATAATAATTAGCATCTTTAATGGTTTTAAATATTTTACCTTTCTTATTTGTGGATAGATTGTTAAAAGTTTCTTTTATATATTTTCCGTGAACAAATACTCTATCAATATTACTTTTATTTAATACAATGGATAAATCTTTATGAAACTTTTTGGATTTTGTTCCTAATTCTAACATATCTCCAAGAAAAACATATTTATGAGAATTTTTATTAATTTTATAATAATTTATATTATTGATTGCTGATATCATTGATGATGGATTTGCATTATAGCTTTCGTCAATAAATTTGAATTTTTTATTAAATTTTTTTACTATATTTACATCACCTCTTCCTTCTGGAATTTTAAAATTGATAAATTTTTTCTCTATTTTATATAAATTTAAATTCAAAACAAATATTGTAGATATGCAGGCTAAAATATTATCTAAATAATTTTCGGTTGAATTTTTTGTATAAAAGTAAAAAATTTTATTTTTTATATTTATTTTTAATTTAAAATTATTTTTTATTTTTATAATTTTTACAAGATATATGTCTGCCTTTTTCTTTCTGCTAAAAGAAATTACTTCAATCTTATTTTTTTTAGCAATTTTCGATAAAAAAGTAAAAAATTTACCATTTTTATTAAGAATTAATTTTCCTCCTTTCTGGATATTATGAATAATTTCTGATTTTGCTCTTGCTATATCTTTTAATGTTTTAAAATTTTTAAAATGTGCTGCTGAAATACTAGTTATAATTCCTATTTCTGGTTTAACTATTTTTGATAAATTGTTTATTTCTCCTTTTTTATCCATTCCTATTTCAAACACACCATAATCAATATCTTCCTTTAAATTAGAAAGGCTGTAAGGAACTCCAAATTTATTATTATATGAATAAGGAGAATGATAAACTTTACCAAAATTTTTAAGAGAAAATCCTAGAAGATTTTTTAAAGTAGTTTTTCCTACGCTACCAGTCACACCTATAATCTTTGCTTTAGAATTGTCTCTATTTATTTTTGCTAAATCTTTTAAAGATGTAAGAGTATTTTTCACTTTAATAATTTTATTCTTAGGAATGCCTCTTATTTTTTTATTTACTACTAATTTTATTGCACCTTTATGTAAAGCTTTGCTTAAAAAATTATGTCCATCAGTTTTTTTGCCGCGAATTGCAAAAAAAATATCGTTTCTTTTTATAGTTCTAGTATTTATAGAAACATTATTAAAATTTATATTTTGAAAAATATTATTATAAATATTTTTTTTTAATAAAAACTTTTCTTTTTTTATTAATTTATTTATTATTTTTTTATCCGAAAATTTAAAAACTTTTTTTCCATAATCTTGTGTAGATTCATGTCCTTTGCCGGCAACTAAAAGTATTTCGTTTGATTTGAGTTCATGAATTGCAGTTTTAATGGCCTGCTCTCTACTCTCAATATTCACATAATTTTTTTTACAACCTTTTATAATATCTTTTCTTATTTTTTTTGGGTTTTCGTTTCTAGGATTATCGTCAGTAACGAAAACTTTTTTACAATGCTTGCTAGCAATTTTTCCCATTATATATCTTTTTTTTTTATCTCTTTCACCACCGCACCCAAAAACAATTATGATTTTTTTTTTAAATTGATTTTTTAATGCCATTAAACTTTTTTCTAAAGCGTCTGGACTATGGGCAAAATCTATTATTATTTTAGAATTGTTTTCTAAATTGGCAATACATTCAAGTCTACCAGGAACTGGTTTAATTTTATGCAATTGTTTAAAAATTGCATTTTTTTTAACACCACATATTAACGCAGCTAAAATTGCCATGAGTAGATTTTTTATTTGAAAATATCCTATTAAAGGAATTGTAAAATTATAAACTTTTGAGTTAAATAAAATTTTAACATGTTGATTATCTTCTATAAATTTATTTTTTAAAATTTTTATATTTCCAGATTTAGTACCTAGCGTAACTTTTTTAATTTTTTTTTTTTTAGCAATTTGTTTTATTTTTGTAAATTCTTTATTATCTTCATCAGTTATAATCTTAGAATTTTTATTTAATAAATTCTTAAACAAATACAATTTTGAATTTAAATATTTTTTCATATTTTTATGATAATCAAGGTGATCGACACTAAGATTAGTAAATATTCCAATTTTTATACTTAAATTATCTAATCTTTTTTGCTCGAGTCCATGACTAGAGGCTTCTAAAATTATATTTTTAATTTTTTTTTTTTTAAAAATATCTAAAGTTTTGTGTAATAAAATAGGATCTATCGAAGTTAAATTTGTTTTTTTTTTATAATTTTGAGAAATAATGCCTAAAGTACCTATTGAGGCTACAGATATATTATTAAAATTTAATATTTGATAAAAAAAATTAACTATAGATGATTTTCCATTTGTTCCAGTAACAGCAATAATATTGATATTTTTATTATTTTTATAGTAATTAGAGCATGCTTCTGAAAGACTTTTTCTTACATCCTTTGTTCTTATGAACGGAATTGTTAAATTTCTATCTTTTGCTTTTTTGCTGCTAATTACTGCAGAAGCTCCTTTCGCTATTGCTTCACGTATAAACTTTGTTCCGGAAGTATTATTTCCTTTAATTGCAAAAAAAATATCCTTTTTTTGAACTTTTCTGCTATCAAAAGAAATTCCATTTATAGGAATTTTTTTATACTTGTTGTTAACAGATTTAAGTAATTTACCTAAAAGCATTTAAAAATTATTAGAAGCCTCTAGTTTTTTTGTGGCTAAAATTGGACCAATTTTTTCTATAATTTTGCCAGCTATAACAACTGTATTCCATCCCGAAGTGTTTCTTGTTTCCCCTTTATATTTATAACCTTTTGGAAATTTTTGTGAAGGAGGGAATAAGTAAACGAAATTAGGTGCAGGTTGTGGTTCATCCAACATTACTAATAATACGTATTTTGGTCTGTTAGAAGGAAAAATTGATACGAATGTATTTAGTTTTTCTTTAGAATTATATTTGAGTGCAGTTCCTGTCTTTCCGCCAACATCATATCCTTCAACGTTAGCGAAATTTGCTGTACCTTCATCCATGCTGACAACTTTTCTTAACATTAAATTAATTTCGTTGCTGGTTTTATATGAAATTATTTGTTTTTTTTTTTGAAAATTTTTTGGTCATTTTTAAAAATATGAGGTTCTATTTTATAACCTCCATTACTCAAAATAGCATATGCTCTTGCTAACTGAAGAGGAGTTGTTGTAATACCATGACCGTAAGATGTCGTTGCAAGACGACACTTCCCCCATCTAAATGGAATTGGAGTGCCCACTTCTTCTAAATCAAAATTAATTGATTCCAATATTCCTAATTCATTTAAAAAATTTTTATATTTTTCAGTACCTATTTTTTGTGCTATGCGAACTGCACCAATATTAGATGAACGAACTAATATTTCTTCGGTATTTAAATTTTGAGGTAATTTGTCGTGCTCAGTAATCGTATATTTATCACATCTTATACTATGTTCTAAATTTTCAAATATTGTTTCTGGTTTTACTACTTTATTTTCAAGGCCTGCTGCGACAGTGAAAGTTTTAAAAACAGATCCTAATTCATATACACCTAGCGTTATTTTATTTGTATAAATATTATCATTAATTGAGAATCTTTTATTTAAATCATAATCTGGTAAAGATACCAAAGATAATATTTCGCCATTATCAACATCCATTAAGATTGCTCCACTGCCTATATTATTAAAATCATTTTTAGCTTTGATTAATTCCTCTCTTATTAAAAACTGCAAATTAGAATCTAAAGTAAGATTTAACGGATAATTAATTTTTTTTTTATCATTCAAAATTTTATTAAAATATTTTTCTACTCCAGAAATACCTAGATTAATATCATCTGTTTGACCTAAAACATGACTAAAAAGATTTGTTTGAGGATAAATTCTAGATGGTTTAGGATCAAAAACGAAAGCTTTATTTCCCATTAACCAAAACAAATCTTTTTCTTTTGGAGTTAGTCTCTTCCCTAAAGAGAAGAATTTATCGTTATTTAATTTTTGTTCAATTTTTTTTATATTTATTTCTGGAAATAAAAGTCCTAATTTAATAAGTAAATTTTTTTTTTCTTTTTCTTTTAGTAACTTTGGCCTTACTCCTACATCGTATAAAATAACATTTGTAGCTAAAATTGTCCCATTTCTATCTACAATATCTCTTCTATTTTTTAAATAATCTATTTTTTTAATATTGCTGTAAAATTTTTTTTCTGGAGTTAAAGATAAATAAATGATTTTAATACTAAAAATTAAAATTAAACTTAAAAAAACAAAAGATAAAAAAGTAACTCTATTAAATAAAATTTTAATATTTGATTTATTTTTATCTATAATTTCTGATTCAGTATAGTCCTCAAAATAAAAACTTTTTTTTTTGATAGTTTTTTTTTTATTATCCATCAAAAACTATCTGCCCGGTATTATTGGCATTCCTAAAAAAACTTTAACTACCTGTACTACTGTCCATTTTCCTGCTTTTTCTAAAGTAAATATGTCCTGAGGTGACTTATAAAGTTCTTTTAATTCAATTTTCTTTTTCTTTATTTCTACTTTTATTTCTTTGGGAATTAATTTAGGATCATCATAAAACTCTTTTAGCTTTTTGATCTCTGCTTTTTTTTGTTTAATTCTTTCCGCTACTTCCAATTTTACCCTGCCTGACAAATCTTTTGAATTCTTATCAATATTTTCATATTGCTTGATTTCATTAATATTAGTGAATTTTTCATTTTTACCATCTAAAGATTTGATCTGAGATTTTTTATAAGCAAAAAATTCATCATTTAAATGTTGTTTTGCTAAAGAAGCTATATTTTCTGGTGATGTTATTACCTCATTATCTAAAATTGCTTGATCAAGATTAAATTGAACTAAATTAATAGATGTTATTAGATTATTAATTTCTTTTTGCAAATTTCTAGTTTCATTTTTTACTGCCGAAACAAACAACAAACCGCAAATAAAAAATATTGCCAATAACGAATATTTTTTTGCAGAGATGAAGCTATTTTTTTTAGGAATAGTATTTATCCATACGTCATGATCTATTTGGTTACTCTTTTCATTAAATTGAGAGTTTGACCTCGGAAGAGAATTAATCCATTTGTTTTGATTTATCATGTGTAGTTACTCTCTAATTTTAAATAATTTATGAATTTATTTTTAAATTCATTAGGATAAAAAAAATGACTATCATTTCTACTTGCAAATCTTAGTTTTGCAGACCTTGAACGAAAATTTTCATTTAACTCCTTTTTGTCTGCCGTAAAGGGTTTTTTGGATACAAATTTAAATAATCTAGACTTGCTTTCAGTTATTGGTAAATATCTTGAGGGATTTTTTTTTGAATTTGAATAAAGATTAAAAAAGTTTTTAACTATTTTATCCTCTAAAGAATGAAAACTTATTACTATTAATATTCCATCATTCTTCAGAATTTTTGTCGCTTCTATAAGTCCTAAAATTAATTCTGTCAATTCTTGATTTACGAATATCCTAATTGCCTGGAACGTTTTTGTTGCAGGATTTCTTTTATAATTTTTGTAATTCTTTTTTGCTTCTCCAATTATTGAAGATAGTTCTTTTGAAGTTTTGATTGGTTTTATAGATCTATATTTATCAATTTTATTTGCAATAATTTTTGCATCTTTTTCTTCTCCCAAAATTTTTATAATTTTAAATAAATCATCTTTATCTAAAGTATTAATAACATCGTAGGCTGAATATTCATTTATACCCATTTCCATATTCAAAAAACTTTGAGAATTAAAAGAAAAACCTCTTTTTAAATCTGATAATTGCAAAGATGAAAGACCGAGATCAAATATTACTGCTTTTGGTTTTAAATCTTTTTCAATGACTTGGCTTAAATTACTAAATTTTTCATTTACAAAATTAAATCTTTTTGGGAATTTTTTTATTAATATTTTAGCATTTTGCTGACTTATTTGATCTCTATCAATCGCTAAAACTTTTGTGTTAGGAAATTTTAAAATTGCTTTGGAATAACCTCCGCCGCCAAAAGTACAATCAATAAACGTGCCACCATGTTGAGGGGATATAATGCTTAATACTTGAT
>MDTG01199229.1_pt1 | contig 11206 bp, 12 predicted proteins | sample 811421 | NCBI WGS metagenome assembly MDTG01 (sample SAMN05326645, study PRJNA326480) | marine metagenome | isolation source: seawater | place: Pacific Ocean: South East | collected 2011
AAAATGTATCAGAAAGTTTTTTAAAAAATTTATCAGAAGCTATACAAAATGTTTCAGATAATCAAAAAAAAAGCGCAGAATTAACCAAAAATTTTGAATTAGGTATTGAAAATGACTTAACAAAAGTCATGATTCAAAAACAACTTTCAAGTTTAGGTTTTCAAATGACTTTAAACGTGAGAAATAAAGTTTTAAGTGCATATAAAGACATCATGAATATGCCTGTTTAATTAATTAAAGGAAATAAAAATGGCAGAACAAGTACAAACAACAAATGTAACATCAACAGACACATTAAATAACTCTGGAATATTATCAAGAGCAAGTAATGCTATCGAACAAGTTAGAAGATTCTCTAATGAACCAGCAGTTCAGAGATCGATACCAGTGATGATCACGCTTTTTGTGATTTTTATTGGTATTGTATTTTTTTTAATGTTTAAAGAATCTCCAAGAACAACTTTGTTTTCTTCATTACCAGAAAATGAAAAATCAAGGGTGGTAGAGGTTCTAAGAAATAATGGAATTGATGTTTCAATTGATCGGTCAACTGGAGAAGTCCTTGTTCCATCACCAGAATATTATGAAGCAAGAATGAAACTTGCTGCTGAAGGCTTACCTAGTTCAATTCCCCAAGGTTATGATTTACTTGAAGAAATTCCAATGGGTACAAGTAGATCTGTTGAATTTATGAAAATGAAACAAACTCAAGAGATTGAATTATCTCGTTCTATAAATCAGATATCAAATATTCTCGGAGCAAGAGTACATCTAGCTATTCCTGAAAAGTCGGTATTTGTAAGAGAAACAGCTCCGCCAACGGCATCTGTATTTGTGAAGTTAGCAGAGGGAAGAGTTCTTTCAAGAGAACAGGTAAGATCAATAGTTCATATCGTTTCATCTTCGATTCCATTCATGTCATCTGATAACGTTACTGTTGTCGATCAATACGGTACCTTGCTTTCAAAACCTGAAAATGACGCTGATTCAGCCTTAACCGAAAAACAATTAAATCATCGACTTAAAATAGAGTCTTTATATAGAGAGAGGATTCTGTCTTTAGTCACACCAATAGTTGGCCCTGGTAATATTACTGCTCAGGTAAATATCGAAATGGATTATACAAATACTTCTACCACTGAGGAAATAGTTGATCCGGAAAGTATAGCAACTCGTAGTGAACAAAATAGTACTGACGAATCAACTGATCGACCAGCTAGAGGTGTCCCTGGAGCTGTAGCAAACCAAGCCCCATTAGCGGCTGAACTTGGGTTAGATTCCCCAGAGCAAGGAGAGCCAGCAGAATTCAAGCAAAGATCAACTAGTAATGTAAGAAATTACGAGGTTAGTAAAAAAGTAAATACTACAATTAAAGCTGTAGGAAATATTGAGAAAGTCAAAACAGCTGTGCTTGTGAAAAACAAAATTGTGGAAACACCTGAAGGGTTAGTATCTCAAGCGATAAGCGATGAGGAAAAAGAAAAGATTTCATCGTTAGTAAAAGAAGCTGTAGGGTTTGACATTGATAGAGGTGATTCAATAGTAGTTACTAGTGGAGATTTTATTGATGAAATTGATGTTGTTACAACCAAATGGTATGAAGAAGCTTGGTTTCAAAATATGGTTGGGCAGTTGTCAACAGTTTTAATACTTGCTATTATTACCTTTGGTGCACTCAAGCCCTTGTTGAATAGAATTTTAGTTCCATCGGGAGGTGTTTCAGATGGAGTAGTAACAGATACAGATTTAGAAAGTGATCAAGAAGAAGAAGTTGAAGTTCAAGAGGGTGAATCTTTAGAAGATATAAAGGCAAAATTAAAACCTAAGAAGTCTTCCATTTCTCCTGAAATGCTTGATACAGCAAATACTTATGATGACAAAGTGGCAGTCGTTAGAATGATAGTGGGAGATGAGGCTGGAAAAATATCAAACGTTTTTAGACAATTACTTCAAAAAGATTCAGATTAATGTAATATTAAGGAAAGAAAATGGCAGAACAACTAGATCAAAATGAAGAAGAACTTACGGCTTACGAAAAGTTATCTAATACACAAAAATGCGCCATTTTGATGATGCTTCTGGGCGAGGACGAGGCTGCAGAAATTTTAAAAAATTTGGGGCCTAAGGAAGTTCAACAGTTGGGAAAAGAAATGTATACTGTTCAAGGATTAGATCAGGATACGGTTAATCAAGTTCTTGATGAATTTTTAGCTATCATCAAAACTCAAACAGATCTGGGTATGGGGTCATCGAATTACATTAGAAATGTAATGACAAAAGCACTTGGTGAAAACAAGGCTCAGTCAGTGTTAGGTAGAATTACGCCTACCGAAAGTGACAAACCAATTGAAATTTTAGATTGGATGGATGCTAGATCTGTTGCTGAACTGATTTCAGACGAACATCCTCAGATTATGTCTCTAATAATTTCTTATTTAGAGGCAGGAGTAGCAGCGGATGTTCTGGTATTACTTCCAGAAGATATTCAAGCTGATATAATTCATAGAATTGCAACATTAGAAACTGTTCAACCTGATGCATTGGCTGAATTAGAGAGAGTTATGCAGTTAAAATTTAAAACTAATACTTCATTAAGAGCTTCATCAGTCGGAGGTGTAAAAGCTGCTGCTCAAATAATGAATTTTACAAAACAAAATATGGAACAAAGAATTGTTAAAAGTCTTGGTGAAAGAGATAGACTATTAGCCAAAGAAATTCAAGAAAGTATGTTTACCTTTGATACTCTTATACTTATGGATGATAGAAGCATGCAAACATTATTACGAAATGTTGATCAGGAAGTTTTAATTATTGCTCTTAAAGGAACGGAAGAGGATTTAAAGAAGAAGATTTTTTCATGCATGTCTCAAAGAGCTTCAGCAAATATACAAGATGAAATGGAAGTTTTAGGCCCACTAAGATTAACAGAGGTTCAAGAGGCACAAAAAGCTATTATCAATACGGCTAGAACTATGTCCGATGAAGGGTCAATTGTCTTAGCTGGAAGAGGTGGAGATGATTTTGTATGATGCAACAACCAGAAAAATTCAAAAAAGATTCTGAGGTTAACGAATCTTCTCTCAATACTGAAGAAATCTTAAGTATTTTAGATAAAACAAAAAATTTAACTTTTTTAAAAGAAAATAAAATTTTTGAAAATCTTTCTGCAGAATTTAAAAGTTTCAATTTAGTAGAAATTGCAAAAAAAAATAGTGATAGCTACCATTCAAGTCAGAAAATTGAAAAAAATGTTTCAGAAAAATTAGAAAAAGAACTTAATGAATCAGAGCTTGAAAAAAAGGATATTTTAGAATCTGAAAAAGTTAAAACTAATGATGAAGAACCTAAAAAAATAGAGAAAATTTATACACTAGACGAGCATGAAAAATTAGTAAATGATGCTAAAGAAAAAAGTTTTAAAGAAGGAGTTCAAAAAGGTTTTGAACAAGGAGAAAAAAATATTAAAGATGAGCTACAAAAAGGAAAAGAAGCACATGCATTAGCACTTAAGAATACCATTGATAACTTATTTTACGTGGCACCAGAATTTTCAAAGAAATTAAATGAAACAATTAATGAGTCTATCAAAGAAATTTGCGATCAAGTTTTAGGTTATAAAATATCTGAGATGCCAAAAAATTTTTTAAAAAAAATTAATGATTTGGTTCTATCAATACAAAATTCGTCAAATAAAATTGTAGTATTTTTAAACGCAGAGGACCAAAAAGTCCTCAACGATTTTTTGGAAAATAATCAAACTTTAGCTGATATTTCTTTTAAGGTTGATGAAACACTTCGAAGAGGTGATTTAATAATAAAATCAGGTGGTATTGAAATAAATGATATTTCGTCAAAAAAATTTGATTTAATATCTGACTCAAACATAAATGAAAGTCTTAAAGAGCTAGCAAATGAAAATTCTGTTAAAATAGAAGAAGCTAAAATAAATGATATTGATCAGAATACAAAAGCTAAAATTGGTCTAACTTTGGCAGAAAATGAAGATAATCAAAGTAAATTAAAAACTGAGGGTGTAAAAAACGAATTATCTGAAGATTCAAAAATTTCTTCAGATTTTAAAACATTAAAAAAAACTGATGAATATCTTAATTTGAAAGATAATTCTTCCAATAAAATTGATGAATTGGATGAAAAAATTCAAAATAAAAAAACTGAAGAAGAAATGTCTCTGAACAGAGTTGAGACATCAAAACCAAATGATAACACATCTACAGTTAAATAAATGTCCATTATTATAAAAAAAATTCAAAATAATATTCAGAATTATAAAACTAACAATAATATAATTTATAAAGGAAAAGTATCAAAATTTGACGGAAAAATTATCGAATGTGACGGTTTTCCAGTGCCAATTGGCACTATTTGTAAGATTGAAAGCAACGATAATAAAAGTACTACAGGTGAAATTATTGGTTTCAGAGATAACAAAAACTTATTAGCTATTCATGATCAAAATGCCAATGTTGTTTCGAGAGCAACTGTTCAAGTTATTGATTCAGGGGTAAATATCGAAGTTGGGGAAAGTTTATTGGGAAGAGTTACTGATGCCTTTGGGAATCCGATAGACGGAAGAGAGTTAATTGTTGGAAATTCAAAGTGGCCTATTAATGGTAAACTAATTAATCCTATGAATAGAAAGCCTATAAATGAACCTATAGATGTAGGAATTAAAGCAATAAATGCTTTATTAACAATTGGTAGAGGACAAAGAATAGGCATTATTGCTGGTTCTGGGGTTGGGAAGTCAGTTCTTTTGGGAATGATGAGTAGATTTACCAACGCAGATATAGTTGTTGTGGCTTTAATTGGTGAAAGAGGAAGAGAAGTTGGAAGTTTTGTTAATCAAATTTTTAATGATAATACGAAAAAAAGAACTTCAATAGTTGCTGTTCCTGCAGATATGTCGCCCTTACTAAGAATTAGAGGAGCTCAAAGAGCTACATCAATAGCAGAATATTTTAGATCTAAAGGAAAGAATGTTCTTTTAATAATGGATTCTTTGACAAGGATTGCACATGCAAAGAGAGAAGTAGGTTTAGCTCTAGGAGAACAACCTACATCAAAAGGTTATCCACCTTCTGTTATCTCAATGCTACCAAATCTGATTGAGAGAACTGGAGCTGGCAGCAAATATGAGGGTTCTATTACCGCTTTTTATACTATACTTGCTGACTCAGATGATACCAATGACCCGGTTGTAGATACAGCACGTGCTATACTAGACGGACACATTGTATTATCAAGAGAACATGCACAAATGGGAATTTTTCCAGCAATTGATATCAATCAGTCATTAAGCAGAGTTATGAATTCAATTGTAGACAAAAATCATAGAGAAAAAGCAAGTTATATTAAAAAACTCTATTCCTTATATATGGAAAATAGAGAACTAATTCTAATGGGTGGATATACTTCAGGTCAGAATGAAGACATAGACAAAGCACTCAATAATTGGCCAAAGATTTGTGATCTGTTAAAACAAAAAGAAAAAGAAAGAACAAATTTCGATGATAGTCTTATTAGCATGAATAGTATTAATTAAATGAACAGAAAAAAATTTGAAATTTTGTTAAAACTTAAAAAGCTTAAAAAAAATAAATCGCTCCATAGTCTCAATATTTTAATTAAGGAAAAAAAAAAGCTCTCAAAAATTAGCAAAACTTTAGAAGAAATGTTGAAAATTGCGGGTTATCCAAAAGACGAAGTTTTAAGTACAAGTTTATTGAAACAAATTTCAATCTACCAAGAACAATTACAAAAAAAATTAGAAACATCAAATAATAGGAAAAAATATCTCTCATCAGAGATTTCAACAAATATTAAACATATTTCTGAATTGAACAAGCAGACAGAAACAATTAAAGAAAAAATTTTTAAACTTGAAAAAGAAAAAATTAATTTAAATGAAAAAAATACTGAAATAAATATTTTAAATAAACCATCAATTTGACATCAGCTAAAATGGCATTGGATTTGCAGATTAAACTAAATTGGTATTTAAATGGTGACAGTTAACAAAAATAATATTGTGTATTCAGACAATATTGGTTTGAAGAGACATAAGATTTTCAAAGAAGACTTAGATGGAATTTTTGCAGAACTATTCAGTCTAGTTAACATGGAAAATATTGAGACAAATGAAAAATCCAGTAAAAATTTATTAGATGCAGGTTTAAAAAATAAAGAAGTTTTTGAATTTAATAATAATTTTACAAGCCCTAAAAATTCCGAAGAAAATTTTTTATCAGCCGCTCAGTCTTTAGTTTCTTTGTTTTATAAAGAATTAAATCTTGATAATCCCGATGAAGAGTTAAAAGGAGATAGATTCATTAAACCTAAAGAGGTTCAATTTGAAAACCACAAAAATTTGAATGATCCAAAATTAGTTTATAAAGTTGAAACAAAAGAATCAGAACAAGAAATATTTGATTCTGAGTTAAAAAAAGATGAAAAATTTTTAACTAATAAAGAAAATTCACAAATCTTATCTATTAAAAAAAAAATTTTAAACAAAGACAAAAGTAATTTTCAGAATACTAAAAATAATTTATATGAAAATAATAATGAATCCAAAAAAACTTCTGATCAACAGGTTTTTAATGATGAAAAATCAATTGTTAGAACAGAAATATTAGTAAAAAAAGTTAAAAACGAAATATCAAAAAAAAAGATAAATAAAAATAAAATTAATAACCAAAGCTACAAAGTTGATGTAAAATTTGAAAATAAAGAAATAAAAAACTCTAGAGATTTTAATTCAAATTTTAATAATACATTTCTGCAACAAAAAAATCAAAAAAATCAAGTTAACTTGATAGAAAAATCTAATTCTAATAAAAATCATAATTCCAAAGCATTAATTAATAATCTTGAAAGTCAGAAAGGTTTTAATGATAAGAGTGAAATTTTAGATTTGATGGAAAGTGCATGGGGTGAAAAGTTTATTAGAATTATTAAAAATAATATATCTCGTGGAATCAATAGAATTAATTTATCTTTAGAACCAAAAAATCTTGGGAGATTAAAAATTGAGGTTGAAGCAACAGAAAAAGAAATTGAACTCAAAATTTTGAGTGATAATAAGCAAACTGTAACAATCTTAAATGAAAACTCTCAAAGATTAAATGAAATGTTAAAACAAGATGATCTAAAATTTTCAAATTTCTCAAATATGTTTAACCAAAATAACAGTAACTCAAAAAATAAAAATTCTGAAAAAAAATCTGAAAACTTCAATAAAAAAATTGGAAATAAAGTACAAATACAAAAAAATAACGAAGTTATAAATACAAAAAAATCTAATCATAAAGTTGATAAAATTGCGTAAATTTATAAAATAAATTAAGGAGATAAGATGGCTGAAGAAAATAAAAATAATGGTGATAGAAAAGGAGGTATTGTTAAATATATTCTTTTTGGCTTTGGCGGTTTAGCTCTTCTTGGAGTTGGACTGGGTATTGGTATGTTTATGGGAGAGGATGAAACCGACCCATCTAGTGAAATATCTCAAATAATTGAAAAAAAGGAAAATCCTGAAAAAGAAGAAAATGCAGTTGAGGAAGAATTGGCAGTTGAAGATTGTAGTGATGAGGAAAAAGATGAGGAAGGTAATTGTCCAGTTGGTCCAAAAAAAATTCCTAAGCTTGTTCCAGAAGAAGAAATTTTTGCTACTACATATTATGAGTTTCCTGGGAATTTTACTACAAACCTGAAGGATTCAAAAAAATTTCTTCAAATTTCTTTAGGTGTTTCCACACAATATGATGAACAAGTAATGGTTAATGTGGAAAGCCATCAACTAGCGTTGAGATCAGAAATTTTAGGAACTATGTCTGATTTTACAGCCGAAGCAATTTCTTCACGCGCGGGTAAAGCAGAATTAGCTGAATCTCTTAAAAACGGAATTAATAAAATTTTGGAAGATGTAGAGGGGTTTGGTGGTGTTGAAAACGTTCACTTTACTTCATTTGTATTACAATAGACTTTAATTAGAATAAAAAATATGTAAGATATAATATAATTATGAGCGAACCATCAAGAAAATTATCAACAGAAGAAGTATCTGCACTAATGGACGGTTTAAAAACTGGGGATCTAAGCAGCTCAACAATAAAGGACTCCAAGGACGTGGAGGTAAAAGTTTTCTCCTTTGGATCCGATGACCTTACCCTGCTAGGAGACTACTATGCTCTAAGGTTAATAAATGAGAGATTTGCAAGGCAGGTAAGAACTGTTTTTTTACCCTTACTCAGAGTACAACCGAGAATCAGTTCATTTCCCCCTGAAGTAAAAACATTTGAGGAATATAGCTCTGGCTTAGATGCTTTTATGAGTTTAACCAATAACAGAATTGAAGAATTGAGAGGTTCATTATTAACCGTTTTACCACCGTCATTTGTAAGTTTGTGCACTAGCAGTAGATATGGAGGAAAACTTGAAGTTGCAGAAACTTCTCGAACTGAATTTACCTCTACCGAAGAGAAAATAATCGAAGTAGTAAACGATGGAATCTCAAGAGTTTTAGAAAACTCTTGGAAAGATCTTACTCCAATTACACTTAAGTTTCAAAGTAGAGAACAAAACCCACAATTTGCCGCTTTTGTTGAATCTACCGATCTTGTAATTGTATGTTCTTTTGTAATGCAATTACCAAAGATTGATTCAATGTCTTTTGATCTTGTCTACCCACTTCAAACGCTAAAACCAGTTTCATCTTTGTTAAGATCAAGAGTACAGTCAGATGTCATAGAAACCAATCTTAATTGGAAAGATAGATTACAAAATGCTGTTTTGGAAATTCCATTAAAAGTAACCAGTAAATTAGCCGAACCTGTAATTCCCATGTCAAAACTTTTAAAATGTAAAAAAGATGATGTTATTGATATAAATATTGAGGATTCAGTGGATTTTTATGTTGAGAATCAACTTTATTTCTCAGCCGATATGGGAGAATTAAAAGGAAATGCAGCTGTCAACTTAAAGAAAAGACTTGTTTAACTAGGAGAGAAAGAAATGAATGCGGAAACTGAAGAAAATTTAGAAAAAAAAAAAGAGAATGAGAATACTGAAGTTAAGAATAAAGAAAGTGGACCAAATCTTGACAAAAATAACTCAACCGGTGCAAATAACCTAAGAGTACTTGAAAATATTGACGTCAAGCTTACCGTCGAAGTTGGAAATACAGAAATTAAAATTAGAGATTTGTTGAGACTCAACGAAGGTTCTGTTGTAGAGCTTGACAGATTAGCAGGTGAACCACTAGATATTTTAGCAAATGGTACGATGATAGCAAAAGGTGAAGTTGTTATGGTTGGAGAAAGATTTGGTATACGTTTAACAGAGGTTGTAGATCCTGAGGAGAGGGTTCAAAATCTTTAAAATAGTCAATTACTTGACATTTCCATTTTTAAAAAAAAATATATATATTAAAATCAACGTTTTACAAAGTTAAATAAAAAATCTCATAAGTATGGCCATGTTCTTGCATCTTCTTAATCATTAAAAGGAGCAACGAATAAATGACACCTTACAACGGACCAACATTTGAACATTATTTAATTGTTTTAGGATTTTTGACAGTTCTTTTAATTGCTTTTTATTTTTTTAAAAAAAACAAACATATTATTTCTAATAAATTTAACAATCAAAAAAGAATGAAGGTTTCAGAAGTTACAGTCTTAGGGCACGGTGATAGAGCCCTTATTCTTAACTTAGATGACAAAGACTATTTATTTATTTCAGGAAAAAATTCTGGTGCCTTACTAACAGAAATAAAATCACCAAAAAAACTTCAAAAAGAAAATTTATCTGATCAAAAAACAAATTTTGAGACCAATGAAATTAAAAACTTAATTGAAAGAAGAATACGAGATGATCAAAAAATTTAATTTATTTTTTATTTTAATATTATTAAATTTCCCAGACTTGGTTTCAGCTCAAGAAATATCAACTGGTTTTGACGCAATAACTGTATCTGAATCTGCGAATGGTGATAAAACTTATTCACTCTCATTGAAAATACTGGCTTTGATGACAGCTTTAACAATTCTACCATCATTAGTATTAGGTATGACTGCATTCACTAGAATTATAATAGTTATGTCGATTTTAAGACAAGCTCTTGGAACTCAACAAACACCCCCCAACCAGATTTTAGTTGCCATCTCTTTGTTTTTAACATTTTTTGTTATGGCACCGACATTTAACAAAATTATGGATGAAGTTTCAGAACCCTATAAATCAGGTGAAATTTCTCTAAATGAGGCAGTATTAAATGGTAGTGAAGAATTAAAAAAGTTTATGATCAAGAATACGAGAAAGCAAGATTTAAATATGTTCTCTTCGATGGCCAACATGAATCAATTTGAAAGTACAGATGAAGTTCCTTTTTATGTAGTTTTACCAGCGTACATGACAAGTGAATTAAAAACAGCGTTCCAAATAGGTTTTCTTCTTTTTTTGCCATTTTTGGTAATTGATATGGTAATTGCATCAATTTTGATGTCGTTAGGTATGATGATGTTATCGCCAATGTTGATTGCATTACCTTTTAAATTATTATTATTTGTTCTTGTTGATGGTTGGACTATGACTGTTGGATCTTTAGTAGGAACTTTTAACTAGGAAAAGAAATGGGTTTTGATGAAAATATAGAAATGGTAAGACTTGCATTTTATCAAGTTCTAATGTCAAGTGGACCATTTCTCGGAACTGCCTTGGCTATTGGTTTAGCAATTGGAATTATTCAAGCAGCTACATCTATTCAGGAAATGACTTTAAGTTTTGTTCCAAAACTTGTGCTTGTTATTTTTGCTATGGGTTTTTTTGCAAGTTTTTTTATAGTTACACTTACAGATTATTTTGCATTTATCTTTGATACTATTTCTGGGATAGATTGATGCAAATTCCTTTGCCTTTTTATGCACCATTAGATGCTCTTCCAGGATTACAATTAAACGAATTAATTGAATATTTGTTTATTTTCTTTCTAAGTTCTATAAGATTATCTTCATTTCTTCTTTCAAGTCCTTTTTTGGGATCAAGAAATATACCATTGTCTGCAAAGATTGTTTTTGCAATGGTATTGAGTTTTTTTAATTTTGGTTATGTGAATGATTTGGAGATCAACAATAATTTACTGGATAATATTCTAACAATAGTTTTTGTTGAAATATTAATTGGCGTT
>MDTG01283121.1_pt1 | contig 11205 bp, 7 predicted proteins | sample 811421 | NCBI WGS metagenome assembly MDTG01 (sample SAMN05326645, study PRJNA326480) | marine metagenome | isolation source: seawater | place: Pacific Ocean: South East | collected 2011
AATAAATGTCTTGAAGAGATTAGAATTTTTAGAGCTCAACATCTTGAATATGCGGCAACTTACATTCATAAACAGGCTCAAGTTAAAACTTCTGTTGGAACGGGTGGCTCAACTATAAGAGGAACTGGTGGCACTCCTTTTATGAAGTATCTAAAAAAACATCGAGATGAAACCCAAAGTCAAAAGGTTTAAAGCCCTTTGACGATTGAAAAAAATCTCTTAGACGATTTCTTTGTATATTTGATTGCATTTTTATAGCTATCTGATTCATAGCATTCTAATGCATCTTCATATGTTTTAAATTCAACCACTACAGTTCTATCATAACCTTTTTCCTCAACATTTTTGGTTAGGCCGCCTCGAACAAGAAATTTACCATTAAATTTTTTTACAATTTCTCCAGCAAGTTGAACGTATTTTTGGTATTCGACAGGATCTAAAATATTAGCATGAACAACCCAATAGCCTTTCGACATGCTACTTTCTCTTTAGTCTCATTCTATGCAGAATAGGTTCAGTGTAACCACTTGGCTGACTCTTGCCATGAATTGCCAAATCACATGCTGTTTTGAAAGCTATACCGTCATAAGACGGCGACATTTTTTTATAATTCGTGTCATATTTATTTTGATCATCAACAATTTTTGCCATTTTTTTCATTGTTTCTATTACCTGATCTTCTGAACACAAGCCATGATGCAACCAATTAGAAATATGCTGACTTGATATTCTGCATGTTGCTCTATCTTCCATTAAACCAACATTATTTATGTCAGGAACCTTAGAGCATCCAATTCCTTGATCAACCCATCTAACTACATAGCCCAATATACCTTGCGAGTTATTTTCTAATTCTGCTTGAATATCGCCTGGTCCTGGAAGATTGTTCGCATTAATTGTTGGAATTTTTAATATATCGTCAAGACTAGCTTTTTTTCTATTAACAATCTTGTCTTGCTCTTCCTGCACAAAAGTTTGATGATAATGCAAAGCATGAAGAGTTGCAGCAGTTGGAGAAGGAACCCATGCACAGTTGGCGCCTGAAAGTGGATGTGCCATTTTTGTTTTGTACATTTCTAACATCTCATCAGGCATTGGCCACATACCCTTACCTATCTGGGCATTACCTTTAAAACCAGTTTCAAGACCAATATCAACATTCCAATTTTCATAGGCTGCAATCCATTTTTCATTCTTCATTTCAGCTTTTGTTTTCATAGGACCAGCTTCCATACTGGTATGTATTTCATCGCCAGTTCTATCAAGAAAACCAGTATTAATAAAAATTACTCTATTTTTCGCAACTTCAATACACTCTTTTAAGTTTACAGTTGTTCTTCTCTCCTCATCCATTATTCCTAGTTTTATAGTGTTTGGACTTAAATTAAATATTTTTTCAATTTCAGAGAATAAATCACAAGTGTACTGAACCTCCTCAGGTCCATGCATTTTTGGTTTAACTATGTATACACTTTTTGTTTTTGAGTTTTTATAGACGCCATTACCTGTAATATCATGCATTGCAATGCAAACTGTAAAAAATGCATCCATAATTCCTTCATATATTTCATTATCATTCTTATCTTTAATAGCTGGATTAGTCATCAAATGGCCAACATTTCTAATAAGTAAAAGACTTCTTCCAGGGAGTAAAATCATTCTTCCATTTTTAAGAAGATATTTTCTATCTGCATTTAATTCTCTTGTAATAAATTTGCCATTTTTATCAAATGATCTTTTTAAATTCCCTTTCATTAAACCAAGCCAATTCCTATAAACGATGATTTTATCTTCAGAGTCAACTGCTGCCACTGAATCTTCGCAATCTTGTATTGTGGTGATTGCAGACTCCATTAAAATATCTTTTATTCCAGCTTTATCTTCTTGACCAATTGCATGATTCCTATCAATTTGAATTTCAAAGTGAAGATTATTGTTTTTAAAAAGAAGGCCATATGAGCCCTCTCCTTTATCCATATAACCAACATATTTTTCTTTTTCTCTTAAATGAGTTTTTACATTATTTTCTAATGTCATAACAACCTCACCATCAACAAAATCAAAATCTATAACATCTTCAAAAACACCCTGCTCCAATGGAATCGATAAGTCTAAAAATTTTTTAGCGAACGAAATAACTTTTTGGCCTCTAACAGGATTGTAACCACCGCTTCTCTCTGCACCATTTTCTTTTGAAATAATGTCTGTTCCATATAGAGCATCATATAAACTACCCCATCTTGCATTTGCAGCATTAAGTGCAAATCTTGCATTCATCACAGGAACAACTAATTGAGGACCTGCTATTTTTCTGATTTCTGGATCAACATTCCAAGTTTGAATTTTAAATTCACCACTTCGAGGTACTATATAGCCAATATCTTCTAAAAAGGTCTTGTACTGAGCAAAATCAAAGCTATTTTTATTTTTTTTATGCCAAGTATCAATTTTTTCTTGAAGCAAAGTTCTTTTATTAATTAAATTTCTATTTGTTTCAGTAAATTTATCCAATATAGATTCAAGTGAATTCCAAAAATAATCACTGGAAATATCCAGACCTGGCAGTATTTCGTTATGAACAAACTCCTTCAAAGATGGTGATATTTTTAAAGAATTTTTATTTAGCTTTTTTGGACTTTCACTTTCTGGTTTAAATTTTGAAATTAACTTTGAAAAAATATTCATAATTTTATTATAACAATATGTGTCTTATTACTTAAAACAGTTATTAAAGATATTTATTAACATCAGTATTTACATTAAAGTCCCAGATTTTATTTCTATAACCAGCAATATTTGTATTTTTTAATAAAAAATTTCTAATATTTATAAGGTGTGGGTTTTCTAGATGGTTCAATTTGCCTTGCATATGAGATACCTTATCAACAAACTTAACTCTAGGAATTCTAGATTTATTATAAAAATATGAAACCTTTTCAATATTATTTCTATATCTATCTATAAGAGTTCCTAGAATATATCCATCTTCCAAAGCCAGGCAGCCGCCCTGTCCCATAAAAGGAACTATTGGATGGGCTGCATCACCTAATAAAAAAGTATTTTTGTAAGAGAGGTTTGTAATATTTGGTCTCAAATAAACTCCCCATTTATAAATATCACTTTTTTTTAGGTTGTAAAATCTCTCAATAATTTTTTTATGTACAATTTTTTCAAGTTCCTTGATATTTGATTTTTTTCGCCATGATTCAATAACTTTATTTTTTGATTTATATGCTGCCACAAAACTTGTTTGATTTTCATTTACAGGATATGCAACAACATGAAAACCTGGTGCTAAATAAAATTCTATATTTTTTTGTGATTTATTTAGGATTGATCTGAAGACTGAATATCCACTATATTCAGGTGTGCTTTTATCGAATTTATCTCGAATTTTTGATTTGATTCCATTACATGCACAAATAATTTTTGCCTGAAGGGTATCTTCATCGGTATATATTAAATTTTCATTATAATTTATATCTTTTACCTCTCTATTAAATATAATCTCTCCTCCCAATTCAGAGTATTTTTCATAAAGAACTTTATATAATGATTTGCGTGAAGTTGTAATTACATCAGCAGATAGAGTCTTGATTATTTGATCACCTGAATGTAATTTTACTTTTTTTGGATTGCTTGATATTGATATTAAACTTTTAGTTACATCTAATTCGTTTAAAACATTTATTCCATTTGGTGAAATAGATATGCCTGCACCTAGTCCGTGAATATCATTATGTTTTTCAAAAATAATTGATCTAATATTTTTTTTTGCAAGTGTTATTCCAAGTGATAAACCAGAAATTCCAGCACCGATAATAACAACAAGATCTGAAAATTTATCCATTCTGCAATTATGCACTTAATTCTAATATAAAAAAGGGAGCATAACGCTCCCTATAATTCAAATACAATTATTTAACAGTTATTCCAGCAAAAGTTCTTTGATTCACACATGAGCCTCCTAATGCATCGAGAGCTTTCTTCTCTGGAAGATCATTAATTTTGTCCCAGAATAAATCATTGTTTTTTCCGTAATCTGAAATACTTGAAGTGTATATCAGATAAACATAATCGTAGTTCCAGTTTGCTGGTGCTCCGGCTACTGGAAATATCATTTTTCTCCCAGCGATATCACCAGCTGCTTGTGCTGCTTTTGCATAATTATATGATGCTTCATATTGATCTTGAATTGTAACTCCATCTCCTAAAGTACAATCTGAATATTGAGCATATGCAGGCTCATCGTCCATTGGATTAGCTGGCAGTGATATTTGCCACTGCCAAGTATCTGTTACTCTAGTATTCTCAACTGGAAGTTGACTGAGTAATTGTCCGCCATTTTTAAACCAATACTCATTTCCTGCGAAATGTGAGGTTGCATCAGGCGAAACTCCTGCCCATACATAATCAACGCTTGTAAGATCTCCAATATAATATGGTACCAACAAAGTAACGTTATAGTCCTTATAAATTTCAGCAGCTTCTCCAGAGGATGCCCACTTAGACCATTTTTTAGACCATGCTATTAGATCATCTAGATCTTTTCCTTTTTTAAATTTACCTACATAGTATTCAGCTTTATTTGGCTCAAAACCCTCATCCTGATCAGATTCGTGATCGTCAGCAAAAATATTAAAACTAAATATTAAACTGAAAGTTAATAAATATTTCATAGTTCTCTCCCTTTGTTAATAATATAACATTTTTTTGTCTGTATGAATTCCATCAAACTTAGTTTATTTTCCCAAATAAATTATATTGTGAAACAAAATTCCAAACTTCTGACGATGCACTTATTCCAAATGTATTCGAAGCTGGCCATGTATGTCCCATAGTGCTGTGATATAAAAGTTTTACAGAGACATTGCTTAAACAGTTCAAATATTCAGTTTCTGTAATAGAAAAATTATTTTCAAAATCATCGATAATAGCTACATTTGGTTCATTATTACAACCATTTACATTACTCCAATATTCTATTGAATCAGGTATGCTTTTCATATATGAAAGCCCGCTATATGGAACTACTAAATCTCTAGCACCATGAATTTGTAAGATTGCAGTTGGATGTTTTGGATCACAATCATCAAAAGTTTCAGGAGTCATTGAACCTGTTACAGAAGCAATAGCGGCTATCCTATTGCTGAGCTTGCAAGCCAGGTGATAACTCATAAATCCACCATTCGACATACCTGATGAATAAATTCTTGATTCATTTATGGAGGTTTTATTTTTTACTAAATTTAATACTTTATCAATAAAAGAGATATCATCTACAGAACTTCCAATAGTCCAACCACCAACATTCCAATGAGACGATGAACTAGCTAAATTTGTTTGCATTGGAGAGCCTTGAGGATATAAGACTATAAAATTATTTTGATCCGCTATAGGAAAGTAATTTGTGTATGAATAATGATTTTGTGCTGAAGAGCCATATCCGTGAAGAGCTAAAAGAATTGGTAAATTTAATGAAGCATCGTTGTTTTGTGGTGAGTAAATAAAATAATATCTATCAATTCCATCATGCTCTAAGTCACACCTTTGTAATCCTTGTCTAGAAGTATTGATGCAATTTTCATTGAGTTCATTATTAGAATTGATTGTATTATTTTCATTATTTACAGTTTCTTGTGACGATGATCCGCCACCACAAGAATACAATAAAAATATACATATAAATAAAAGGGGTGAAATATTCACCCCTCTATAAAAAAGACGAGCAGACAATAAAATCCTGCTCTTAGCAGTATTATTCAGTGTTCCAATTTTTAACATTTATAAGCATTGAGACATTTTTAATCTTTCTATTTTCTTTTACTGCCTCAGAGAATATTGCAAATGAATCACTAGATAATAAGGCTTCATTTGATTTAATTGCTTGCTCTACACTTCCTGCGCTCGTAAATGCATAATGACTGTAATAATTAACGCTGCCGCCAACCTGCTGTCTCAAACCATACTGACCAATAACATTACCTGCTTGAGTTTGTGCTCTAACAACTCTTTTATATAACTTAGCATAGGTTTCTGGATCCTTTACTTCCATACGATAAATTGTAAAGACTCCATTATTTTCAGGATCAGCACTTCCGCCACTGACTAATTTCATATTAAGTGATTGTTCGACATCTTCACTTATGGATGAGATTTTTTCTAAAAAAGACTGGAAAGTTGGATCGCTGAATGATTCAGTTCCTTTGCCTAAACTTTCAGCATCTTCATAATTTAGAACAACTACATGAGTTGCATCATCGTATCCATTAAAAGCATAACTATGCAACGAAACTGGTGCAGGAAATGACTTTCCCCAATCTGAATCCATTAATTCATCCATTGCCTCTACATACGCAGATAGATCAGAAACTTTCATAGAATATGATGCAATATATCCAGCAGCAATCAATGACTGTGTTGATATAAATAAAATAGTAAAAGCACTGAAAATAAATTTTTTCATAATTTCTCTCCCAAATAAATTATTTATTTATATTACACCAAACAAATAATAAAGATAATAAAAAAAGTATTAAAGCTTGATGTGATGGTGCGGTACGCCGGTCTCGAACCGGCGGCCTTCTGCTTGGCAAGCAGACGCTCTACCAACTGAGCTAGTACCGCAATTAATTGTGGAATATTATATTACAAATAAATAAATGAAACAGTTTTTAAGAATTCAAATCAATAATGCTTATTTGTTTAAAATCTGTGCCTATCTGTCTTTCTGATATTGAAATGTACGATGGAATAATTTCATTTGGTATAACAATATCTAAATTAACATCAAAATCTTTATCAACATGAAAAACATTTTGATCCTCATATCCTATATGTTGAATTCTTGGACTAAAAGGATCGCCAATTCCCATTTCATATATAAGGTTCATTTCATTATCATAGAAACTCACTGCGTATTTATCAGATCTCTTGACTATTGGCTTTCTAATAAAAACTTTTTTTGGTTTGTCACTTGTAATGCTTTCAACATCTAAATTGTTTTTATCAAATTTAATCTTAACAATTTTTTCAGTTTTTTCTGTGCTAGGAGAAAGAGATAATAATTCAAGTCTTCTTGATTCCTTATCTTTTGTTGGTGGATTGCTTGTTTCTGTGTCGTACAATGACCAATTAACATATAAAGATGCACTCATAGAACAACAGAGAACACCAAATTTATAATTACCTCTATCAAGAAAACTAACATTGTTATCTGTTTGGTAACTACTTCCATCCCACCAACCCCAAGAACTTATGTAAGGCATAATAGATGGTATTGCAGGATTTGAATGATTTGGATCGTAATAATAATAGCTTTCAAACCATCCTTCGTAAAAATCTAACGGCTGCAGAGGATCATTAGGTGCAACAAGATTTCCTGTAAGATCTTCAATTTTATAAGAATAATATTTAACTGCGCCATTTGATGGTCTTGTGAAGGAGACAGTAGTCTGATTTTCTAGTGAGGTCTGTTCTTCGCCATTTATATACCAACTTAATTTTAGCTTAGAAGTATCATAGTTAGCATTTAAGGATATTTCTAATACTGAGCTTAATGAACTTCCTCTTAAAGCGCTTGTTATTGACGTCCCATTAACTGAGATATCACTTAGTGTAAAACCTTGATTTTGAATTGATCCCACAGCAAAACCTTCAATATTTACTTCACCGTAACAAAAATTTTGGCCGCAGCCTTGATCTTGTTCAGCTCCAGTTTCCATTACAGTCCAATACAAAGGTCGATAAGTATCATCTTCTCCATAATATGTCCCAGGAATTATGCCAACTTTATCTACACAATTTGGATCTTCATTTGTACCAGGATAATCTTGACTGGTTGGATACTGATTATAAAAACATTCACAGTCTGCGTAAGTACCATCTCCTACAAGATCTCTTGAATATATATCACCATTCTGAAAGTTATAACAGATGTCATAGTCTAGACCGGGAACATTTGAGGTATCTTCAATAAAATGTTTCCACTTTACTCTTTCTGGATCAGTTTGAGTTGTAGTATTAATGTAGTAATTTGCTCTAAATTGAATATCTGTTCCTTGTTCACCACCAGAATTATATTCATCTCCCATAAATCCATGGGTATGTCCTAATTCGTGCATAACAACTTCTTCAGTTCTAGCTTCTAGTTGTTGTATATTAATTGGGTTTTGTCCACTTGCGACACCTCTTCCATTTAAAGTTGTAATAAATGCAGCAATTGTAAAATCACTCCATAATGTAGCAAGCTTATTCATATCAACTTCATCAACGCAATAAACATTTGCAAGTGAATAGCAGCCAATTCTAATATCAAAAGCTGAAACTCCATTTAGTCCAACTTCTTCGACTACAGCTATATTAAAATAACCATCAATTAAACTTCCTGCATCGGAGTTTCTTAAGGTTTCAACTGACTCCATAACCTCTCTTCTAAATTGTATTTGGTCAGACTGGCTATTAAGTTGATCTCCGATAATTAAATAATTTGTGGCTGAAAGCTCGTTAGGTCCGCCTACTATGTAATAAAAGTAATGGTCTGTCGATGTGCAGTTTTGTTCATTTGAATCACAATCATGGTCAATAGATTTTATTTGTTTGTTTGCAACAAAGTAGGATTCAAAACTTGCGCTACATACTGGACCGCTTGAATCAGATACACATATTCTCATCTGTTGAAGACCTGCGGTTTGTATTTGACTTGTGTTTACAGTAAGCAGCCCTTGACCAACAGAAAATGAAGAAGGTACGTTTTGAGTTGCACTAGAGGTACTGTTACTTAATTCAGCATAAAAATTTAGTTCACTTAATTCATTATCTACATCTGTCACATTAGCAGAAAAATCTAAATCATCATCAATTACTAAATTTGTTGAGGTAAATCCAGATAAATCAGTAAAAATTTGAAGCACAGGTGGATCATTTATGGGATTAACAGTAATTTGAACAGTTTCGGTAACAACTAAACTTCTTTCATCAATTGTTACAGAATAAACAAATTGATCAGAGCCAAAAAAATCAGCGGATGGTGTATATGTTATTGAATTTGTCAGGCTATTATAACTAAGATTTCCATTCGACGGATTGGAAGTAATCTCATAAGAAAGTGTTACTTCAGAATTTGGACTAGCTATTATTGAATTTTCAGATGAACTATCTTCATCAACGCTAAATTGTTTCAATGATAGTCCAACATCGAATGCAAAAATTGTTACTGATTGTGTTGAACTTCCACCTTCTCCAGAACATGAAATTGAAATATTATTATTGCCAGGCGAGTTAATGGTAATTGATTCTGTTCCAGAAGTGCCCGTAGAATTGGTCCAGCTTGCAGAGCAAGATGTTGTGTTGGAAGATGACCAGCTAATTGTGACTGAGTCACCAAGATTAACATCTAATGAATTAGAATTTAAACTAATAGATGGATCAGGTGGACCACTTCCGCCACCGCCTCCTCCTCCACCACCACAGGAGGAAATTATTAACAATGATAGAAGAAGCTTTTTTAAATGCATGCCGAAATTATATCATCCAAAAAAAAAGAGAGCTATATGCTCTCTTTTTTATCAAACATATAAACTAGAACTTATATCTGAATCCTGCTTTGTAAACTGGACCATGATTTTGAGCTAAAAATAACATATTGTCGTATCTAGCATAAAGCCTTACTTCAGAATCAGTAATATTTAAACCTTCTACAAAAATACTTGTTTTGTCACTTAAGTTATATGTAGCACTAAAATCGATTTGAGATCTTGCTTCTACCCAAAGTGGATTATATTCATCAAATCCAACATATGTTTCAGCTCTGTAATTGTTTGACAACCTTGCTGAAAATTTTTCGTCCTCATAGAATACTGATAAATTACCTGAGTCACCAAAACCAGCTAATTCAAATGATTCGTTTCTAACGGAAGTTGGATCGGCTTCTGTGTCACCGTCAATAAATGTGTAGTTAAAAATGAACCCAAAATTTGTATCAACAAACAAATGCTGTAAAGCAAATTCGACACCGTCGAGAGTTCCAGAATAAATATTTTCAGGTCTGTTAACGTCAAATTGCATTAATGGATTTATATCGCCACTACTTTGAGCACATTCTTTTGCATTGTAGTAAAAGTAATCACCCCAAGTTGCTTGAGCTAAATCACAAGTAGATCCCGGAATTGTTGCATTATAAATTTTTATTAATGCTTGCCACCAGTCCATGCTTCCAAATGCAGTTTGATCAATTGTTACAAAATTAGGATAGTTGTATACAACTTCATCTATATCAGCAGGCCCTTTTCCGTTAATTCCATATCTAACATCATGCAAGCCATCATATGTTGTTCTTGATGTTGCATTACCAGGAAAATCTTTAAGATCTTTTTTAAAGATATTCACTGCAGCATAACTACCTTCTGCATAATAATATTCAAATGCAAAGTCTACATTCCTACTAATTAAAGGCTCTAGAGCAGGATTTCCTGATGTATTTACATGAACAGGATTTTGAATATTTAAAAATTGAGGGAAAACAACATTTGGAGAAAACTTCTCTAATCCAGCTCTTGCTATTGTTTTACCTGCACTTATTCTGATAACAGTATCTTCAGTTGGAGCTATGCTAAATGCAAAACTCGGAAGAACCATATCAGAAACCGTTTCAAAAGAACCAGAAACTGTTCTTACAGGCATATCACCATTTACTGTATCAGTAGAACCCTCTGCTCCAGATGTTGGACCAAAAATAAAATAAGGTCCATCTGCCCAACCATATGTTCCAATAAATGTGCCAGTTGGGACATCATAATTTTGTGGTGCGCTCAAACTAAGTTCTTCATATCTTAGAGAAGAAACAAGTTTCCACGGCATAGAATTATATTCACCCTCAAACGTTGCTTGAACAAAAGCAGATTCTGTTTGTTCTTTAACTCTTGCAATATCTTGAGGATCTCCGTAACAGTCTGGGAAACCTTCGGCACAATTCCATGTTGATGAATTTGTCCAATAGCCTGATGAGTAACCAGCAACTGCATCATCAAAATCGATATGCATATAATAAGGTACGCTTGAACCATCAGATGAGTCTCCAAGCAAACCATTTAAACTTGTGAGTGTAAATGCATCATCGTCCCAAAAATTTGGGCCCCATATTAAAGAACCAGGAGCAGCACCATCCTGGATAGGAGCAAATAATGTATTGGATCTTAAAGTTCTATC
>MDTG01230783.1_pt1 | contig 11204 bp, 6 predicted proteins | sample 811421 | NCBI WGS metagenome assembly MDTG01 (sample SAMN05326645, study PRJNA326480) | marine metagenome | isolation source: seawater | place: Pacific Ocean: South East | collected 2011
TAATGGATGCTTTAACATCTGGTTCAGGTGGTGGTGCAGCTTTCCCATACACAGGTTCAGCAGGAATATCAGGTAGTATTGATATGACTGGTAGTGCAAAAGTACTATTAAACACAAACGAAAATTTCTTAATATCAAATGCTCAAGCAACATCACAAAGTTTATTTAACATAAACAATGAAGGAGTTGCTACATTTAGAGTACAACCAGATGGATCTGCACCAACAGCAGTTGAAGGAGGTTTATACTTTACTACAGCATCTGCTTATATAGGAATAAAATAAAAAAATATTTAAAAAATAGAACTTAAATGTTCAGGTTGTATATGTATAATAAAATAAATTAATAATTAACTCAAAAACAATTAATCAATGGCAACTTGGAAAAAAGTAATTGTATCCGGATCATCAGCTGAATTATCAGCATTATCTTTAGATACAGCCTTACCCGTAGCCTCGGGTGGTACAGGAGCCTCATCACTAACAAATGGTGGTGTACTTCTAGGTAGTGGAACTGGAGCAATTACTGCACTAGGTCAAGCTACAAACGGTCAATTAGTTATTGGTAGTACTGGTGCAGATCCAGTATTAGCAACTTTAACTGGTGGAGCAAATATTACAGTAACAAATTCAGCAGGTGGTATTACAATTGCAGCTTCAGGATTAGGTTCAGGTACAGTTCAGTCTGTATCAGCAACTGGAACAGTAAATGGAATAACATTAACTTCAGATGGAGATAGTGTTGATCCAACACTTACATTAGGTGGTGCACTTGCAAACGTTACAAATTCTCAATTATCAAATAGTAGTGTAACAATTGGATCAACTTCAGTAGCATTAGGTGCTACAGCAGCTACAATAACTGGCTTAACAGCTTCAGGTTCATTTAGTGGTTCATTCCAAGGTAACTTTGTTGGAACAACAAACCTACCAGACTTAACAGATGGTAATGGTATTGCAGATTTTACTTATGATGGTGCCTCAGCAGCAACAGTAGCTGTAGAAGCAGATGGTTCTACATTAGCTGTAGGAGCAGGTGGAGTTAAAGTAGCAGATGCTGGAATTACAGAAACTCAACTTAACTCTTCAGTAGCAGGTGATGGTTTAGCAGGTGGTGCTGGTACAGCATTATCAGTACAAGTAGATGATTCTTCAATTGAAATCAGTGCTGATAGTTTAAGAGTAAAAGCAGGTGGTGTTACTAACGCAATGTTAGCAGGATCAATTGCAAATTCTAAATTAGCTAACAGTTCAGTAACAGTTGGTTCAACATCTATAGCATTAGGTGCTTCAGCAACAACAATTGCAGGTTTAACATCTATTACATCAACTGGAGTAACAGCAACAAACATTGTAAACAGTGGTACAGTAGCAAATACTAAAATTACTGGTTCATTTACAGGTTCATTTGTTGGAGATGGTTCAGGATTAACTGGTGTAGCAAGTACATTAAACGTAGCTGGTGAATCAGGTACAGGAGCAGTAGCATTAAAAACTCAAACATTAACAATAGCTGCAGGTGAAGGTATTAATACAGTCGCTGGTTCTCAAACAGTTACTATTAGTGGAGAAGATGCAACGACATCTAACAAAGGTATTGCTTCATTCACAGCAGGTGATTTCTCAGTAACATCAGGAGCAGTAAGTTTAGCATCAGATATTACAATTGATCAAGATCTTACAGTAACAAGAGATGGAACTGTTGGTAGAAATTTAACAGTTAATGGAAACCTAGTAGTACAAGGTACAGCTTCATTCCAACATGCAGATAACTTAGATGTAGCGGATAGATTTATTCGTTTAGCTTCTGGTTCAACTGCAGTAGGAGATGGTGGTATTGTTGTTCAACAAAATGGTCCAGCTAATGGTGAAGCATTTGCTTATGATGCAGCAGCAACTAGATGGAGCTTTACAGGTTCATTTGATCCAAGCACAGAATCTTATACACCAGATGCATTCGTATCAACAGTAGTAGAAGGTGCTGCAAATGACCCAACAGCAGTAGTAGCTAAATACACTAAGAAAGGTAACATATTCGTAGCTAATAACCAGGATATTTATATTTATTCTTAATAGATTAAATTTAAATTAATGGGTTTTAAAGCAGGAAATACTAAAATAGGAAAGGCAGACCCTCTTATGGGTCTGCCAATCTTAACTCAAGAAGAAGTTTTTTATTTATTAGATATAATTCGTACACACAAGTTTGAAGGAGCGGATATGGAGAAAATTTATAATTTAACTTTGAAACTCCAAAAAATGTACGTAGATTTAAATAAATTTAAAGATTCAAAATAATGGAAAAACAATATGATTTAGAAGGATTTACTTTAAGAGAAATTAGAGCGTTAAGAGTTGCCCTAGACACTATTAATATAAATGGTATAGACGCTGCATTCATCAGAGACCTACAAGTTAAAATAAATACTCACATTCAATCCATAGAATCTGGGCTAGTAGAAGATGAGAATCCCTCTCAAGAAGTAGGAACACCCTAATATTTATAACCATATAATTTACTATGGCAAATTGGAGAGAAATAATTTTAAGCGGATCTGACGCTGACTTAAGGTCTGTAACGTCTTCCCAGGCGGACATAAAAACAGGTTTAACAGCAAGTGGCTTAATATATCCTTCATCTGATGGATCAAATCAACAAGTTATTTCAACTGATGGTTCTGGTAATTTAAGTTTTGTAGACAATGCTAATGGACCTCAAGGTGCATCAGGTGCTCAAGGAGCAAATGGTACACAAGGTGCAGGTGGTACTCAAGGAACAGACGGAACAAATGGTACTCCAGGTACTCAAGGAGCAGATGGTGCTCAAGGTGCTATTGGAGATGATGGTGCCCCAGGTGGTCCAGGAGCTCAAGGAGCTGCAGGTACAAATGGTGCACAAGGTGCAGATGGTACAAAAGGTGCTCAAGGAACAGAAGGTGGTCCAGGTGGTGCAGGTGTTCAAGGTGGAGCAGGAGCACAAGGACAAACAGGTATACAAGGTTTAACAGGAGCACAAGGTACAGATGGAACTCAAGGTACAGATGGTACACAAGGTACTGATGGTAACTTTGGTGGTGCTTCATTTGATTATACTTTTGATTCAACAGTTCCAGGAACTCCAGCAGACCCAGGACAAGGTAAATTACAATTAAATTCAGGAGCAGGATCAGCAGCAGGACAAAAAGGTGCTACTAAAATGTACATCGATGTTGAAGATGATGATGGCAATAGTATTCAGTCATTTTTATCATCAATTGCTGCAGTCACATCGGCTGTTAAAGGTCATGTTAAAGTGGCAAATAGAACGGATGCTACGCAATTTATATTATATAGTATAACGGACTTAGATGATAATACTGGTTGGTGGTCACTTACAATAGCATACCAAGCTTTCTCAGCAGATTCACCATTTTCCAATTCAGAAGATATATTAGTTTCTTTTGTCACTACAGGTGATAAAGGACAAAAAGGACAAAAAGGTGCAGAAGGGATAGGATCTCAAGGTGCACAAGGTAATACAGGTATACAAGGTATAACAGGATTTGGTACACAAGGTGCAAATGGTCCTCAAGGACCTACAGGTACTCAAGGTACAGATGGAACACAAGGTTCAGATGGAGCACAAGGTTCAACAGGAACACAAGGTGAAACGGGTATTCAAGGTTTAAATGGTGAAAAAGGTACAAAAGGACAAAAAGGTGAAGTAGGAGTACAAGGTGATACTGGATCACAAGGTACAGATGGTACTCAAGGTACTGATGGTGCCCAAGGAGCACAAGGTACAAATGGAGTACAAGGAGATACTGGTACACAAGGTGAAACTGGTATTCAAGGTCTACAAGGTACAAAAGGTGAAAAAGGACAAAAAGGACAAAACGGTACTCAAGGTGAAAATGGACAAAAAGGTGAACAAGGTGCTCAAGGAACAGATGGTGCTCAAGGTAATGATGGTACTCAAGGAACAGATGGTGCTCAAGGTTCACAAGGTATAACAGGAGTTGGAACTCAAGGAGCTACAGGTACTCAAGGAGAAACAGGTGCACAAGGAGATACTGGTACTCAAGGTAACACAGGTATACAAGGAGAAACAGGACCTGTAGGTAGTCAAGGTGCAGGTGGTGCTAAAGGTTCAATTGGAGCTGATGGAGCAAATACCTATTCTTATAACTTTAGTACGGCAACTAGTGGAGACCCAGCAACTGGAATAGTAAGAACAAATAACTCACAAACAAATTTAGCTACTCAAATTGTATTTGATTATAGAGATGCTGATGGTAATGGTATTCCAACACCAACAGCTCCAGGTATATTAACAATTAGAGATAGAAACGATTATTCTGAATTTATAACATTTACAATTACAAGTGTATCAGGACCAACTAGTAATATAATTACTTGTTTTGGTGGTGTTACAGCTAGTAGTGTAGCCAATCCATTTGGTAATACTTCAGATATAGCAATATCATTTATAGAATCAGGAGCCAAAGGAGATACAGGAGCACAAGGACAAAAAGGTGCTACTGGTGCTCAAGGTGAAACAGGTAGTACACCAGTAACAAATGCTTTTGTTGTAACAGTACAAAATGTAGGAGGTAACAAATATTTTATTGATGGTGTACAACAAGATACATTAGAATTATTAAGAGGATTTACTTATACATTTGATCAAACAAATAGTTCAAATAGTTCACACCCATTATTATTATCAACTACAAACGGTGGTACTCATGGAGGTGGATCTCAATATACAAGTGGATGGAGTGATAATGGTGGATCAGCTGGTTCAACTTTAATTTCAACATTCTCAGTACCACAAAATGCTCCAAATACATTATATTATTACTGTGTTAACCATTCAGGAATGGGAGGACAAATTAATGTTCAAACTTTATCTGATGGAACTCAAGGTGCTACAGGTGCTCAAGGAGCAGATGGTGCTGACAATTCAACACAAGGAACACAAGGTATACAAGGTTTAACAGGTCCAGACAATTCGACACAAGGAGCCCAGGGTGCTACAGGTCCTGACAATTCAACACAAGGTGCTCAAGGAGCAACTGGACCAGATAATTCAACTCAGGGTGCTCAAGGAGCAACTGGACCAGATAATTCTACACAAGGAGCTCAAGGTGTACAAGGTTTAACAGGACCCGATAACTCAACTCAGGGAGCACAAGGTACTACAGGACCAGATAACTCAACACAAGGAGCACAGGGTGCTACAGGACCCGATAACTCAACCCAAGGTGCTCAAGGTACTCAAGGTTTAACAGGTCCAGATAATTCAACACAAGGTGCAACAGGAGCTAAAGGTGATACAGGTGCAGATGGTAATTTTGGAGGTGCTTCATTTGATTATACATTTAGTACAACAGTACCAGGTGTACCTTCAGATCCAGGAACGGGTATATTACAATTAAACCAGACAAACCAAAATACTGCAACTGCAATTTATATTGATGCTACAGATGATAGTAGTAATAGTATTGTTTCATTTATGACAACAATTGCTAATGCTACATCTACAATAAAAGGTCATGTTAGAATATCAGAAAAGTCTAATACAAATGATTTCTTATTATTCCAAATAACTGCTGTAGCAGGTCAAGATACAAACGCTTGGTATATTTTAACAGTAGCAAATGAAGCATCATCAGCAACTAGCCCATTTGCTGACACAGATGATATAGTTGTTTCATTCCAAGTAACAGGTGATAAAGGTGATACTGGAGCACAAGGAGCACAAGGAGCAGATGGTGCAGATAACTCAACTCAAGGAGCTCAAGGTACTCAAGGTTTAACTGGACCTGATAATTCTACTCAGGGAGCACAAGGTACTCAAGGTTTAACTGGACCAGATAACTCTACACAAGGAGCTCAAGGTGCTACAGGTCCTGATAATTCAACTCAGGGTGCTCAGGGAGCAACAGGACCAGATAATTCTACTCAAGGAGCACAGGGTGCTACAGGACCAGATAATTCAACTCAGGGTGCTCAAGGAGCAACTGGACCAGATAACTCAACACAAGGAGCTCAAGGTACTCAAGGTATAACAGGAACAGCTACTCAAGGGACTACAGGTGCACAAGGTATTATAACTTTTGATTTTAACTCAGAATATAATCTATACAATTCAGGTACACCAGCCGCTGAATCAGAAGATGGGGAATTTAAACTTATAACAAATGGAACCCCTACACAAGATTCAAATGTAACAGGTATACAAATAAACAATGTAGATACTTTTGGTACTAATGTAAGTGCTTTATTATCTAGTATAGGTACAAATAATTCACCTTTAAGATTAACAAAAGTTACTGATGTAACTAAATTTATACAACTTGAAGTAACAGCTGTTACAACAGCAGGATCAGGTGGTTCAGCTTCACATATTATTACTGCAACTTATATAGGTAACTCAGGACAAACAAGTGCTTTTTCAGATGAAGATGTAATTGGATTTACTATTGGAGCAGATGGTGGAGCTAAAGGACAAAAAGGTGCAACAGGAACAGCCACTCAAGGGGCTACAGGTCCAAAAGGTGCTCCTGGAAATAATGCAGGATTAAATTATGATTATGAAACCAGTACAAATATGGCTGGTGCTGCGGGTGCAATTAGGTTTGATAATACTACAATTGGATCAGCTACTCAAATTTCATTAGCATTAGAAGATGCCGATGGTGTTAATCACAATAATTTATGGTCAAAATAATCACAATTAATAATTACTGGTGAAAGTTCAGGTGATATTATTACAGTTGCTGATTATAGTATTAATACTGTTGATGCAACAAGAGCATTATTAGATGTTAGTGCTGCAGATGTACAAGCTTCTGGTACTTTTGTTAATGGTGAGAGTGTAAGAATACAGTATACTAATAATGGAGCTAAAGGACAAAAAGGTGCAACAGGAGTTGCTAATTTATCAGGTGATGTAAATAATAGATTAGTAACAGCAGATGGTAGTAGCGGATTAGTTGGTGAACCTAATTTTACATTTGATGGATCCAAAGCATTTTTAGATGGTAAGTTAACAATTGATCAACAAGCATTATCAACAACAGGTACAGTAGCATTTAACCCGAAAAATGGTTCAAATGCAACAGTAGCAGCATTAACAGGTAATTTAACAATTACACTTGCTAGAGGAACTCATTGGGAAGCCGGTGATACAGGTGTTATAAGAATAAAACAAAGTGCATCTACAGCCAGAACAGTAACATTTACACCTTCAGCGGGTAGTAATGTATATTTAAATGGTAGTACATTTACAATGCCTACTACTTTAAGTTCACAAGTTGTAATTGGAATATATTGTGATGGTACAGATTTCTTCTACACAGTTGGTTCTACAGCTAGTTTAGGTACTAAAGGTGCACCAGGAGGAACAGGACCACAAGGTGCAAGTGGTGCTCAAGGTGCTGGCGGAACACAAGGTACAAATGGTACTCAAGGAACTACAGGTGCAGGACCACAAGGTGCTACAGGTGCAGGACCACAAGGTGCAACAGGAACAGGATCACAAGGTGCTGATGGTCCTCAAGGACCAACTGGAGCTGATAATTCAACTCAAGGAGCAACAGGTACAAAAGGTGAACCAGGTGCAGATAATTCTACTCAGGGTACTCAAGGTAAACAAGGTGTAGATGGTACAGGAACTCAAGGTGCAGATGGACCACAAGGTGCAGATGGAGCAGATAACTCTACTCAAGGTGCAGATGGACCACAAGGTGCAGATGGAGCAGATAATTCAACACAAGGTGCTCAAGGTGCTACAGGTGCAGATTCAACAGCAGCAGGACCTCAAGGAGCAGATGGTGGAGATGGACCACAAGGTGCAGATGGAACACCAGGTGCAGTAACAGGATTTACAAATGGTGCAAATGATAGAGTTTTAACAGCAACAGGTGCCGCAGGTATTAATGCTGAAGCCAATATGGTATTTGATGGAGATAATTTAACAGTATCAAATGGAGGATTAGTCGTAGGTTTAGGAGTAACAGCAGGTACAGTAGGTATTGGACTATTTGCAAATGATGTTGTAGCTTATTATTCATCAGATAAGAGATTAAAAGAAAATGTAATGCCTATTTCTAATGCTTTAGAAAAAGTAAAACAAATTAGTGGTGTTGAATTTAATTGGAGACCATTAACTGAGGAACAAAGAAAAACAATTCATCCAAATGAAGGACATGATGTAGGAGTTATTGCTCAAGAAATAGAAGAAATATTACCTGAAGTAGTAACAACTAGAGATACAGGATTCAAAGCTGTTAAATACGAAAAAATTGTTGCCTTATTAATTGAAGCTATTAAGGAACAACAAATCCAAATAGATCAATTAAAAGGTAAATAATGGCAAATCAAAATTTCTTTAGAGTAATGCAAGGAGGAACTTGGCAAGTTTCATCAGAAGCTGATTGGCCTGTACTTACTTGTCAATTGGAATTAGGAGATTTTGCAACTGCTACCCCAGCACAATTCCCAAATTATCAAAGTTTTAAAAATTATAGTGGATTATATCACCAACAACAAGCAATAAATTCACGTTATAATGGTAATGACGGTAGTTTGGTTCATTATATGTACACTAGTTGGTGGGGTACCTCATCTTTTTCAGATGGTTCTCCATATAAACAATTAGTTTACCAGTATATGTACTCTTCCTCAGATTCTACAGCTCCAAATCTTGGTAGTTTTGAACCTTGGCAAAGTCCAACTAATAATACAGCATCGTTAACATTAAATGCAGCTACATTAGGATCTGGATTATCACCTGCATTTGGAGCTATACAATCAATACAAGTACCAGATACTGGTTCTGTGGTACAATTCGGGGTTAGACAAGGATCAGCATTATCAAACATAACACAATATCAATTAAATTCAAATTTTGATATAACCACTTTAAATACCAGTACTAGACATGTTAGACGAATAGCAGCAGTAACCCAATCATTAACTAAAAATGTTGATCAAATATCTTTTGGTTATACTGGTTCTCATTTATATCAATTCCACAGAGAAGTTGATTTTACTGCAGAAAATTCACCTACGTGGACTTGTTGTACTATTTTCCATTTATCTAGACCCTATGATTTGGCATCATCAACATCAACCTCTTCTTTTTGTATAGAGGAAGAGTTAGGTATTGACTCTTATCCTTTTGAAAATGTATCAAAAGTAAATTGTACAGTTGTAAATATATCTCAGTCTAATTATGGTTATCCATTTCAATGGGCTTCAAGTTCTTTCTTTTATGTTAATTCTGCAAATGACTATGTTAGATCATTTATAGTAAATAGAGCTGGTAATATTGAAGGAAGCGTAGTAACCTTATCACCATCAGATTTCCCACGAGAAATACATTATGTATCACCATTTACTTATCAAAATAATAATACTTACCAGTATACTCAATTAATGGTATCTCGTTCTCTCTCCCCAATTGACTCTAATAATATTAATCATAATGTAGAAAGAACTGGATCCTGTATGTCGCCTTATGTTAAACCAACAGGCTGGTTCCAATTATAAAATTATTTGAATTTTTATTAATTTTTCCGTATATTAATCATATGTATGACTATATTATAGGCCATAACGGAAGTGGGCTCAACGAGTAACCAACCATAATAAAAAGATTGACATGCCAAATTGGAAAAAAGTAGTTGTATCCGGTAGTGATGCAGAGTTAAACAAAATTAAAGCAGGGAAGTATTTTGTACAGCCCACAGGTTCAGGATCAGTACCAAATAAAGCTTATCAAATCCCATTTTTCGATACATCTTCGGGAGACAATTATGATACTTTATTTAAAGACTCACAAAGTAAACTATTTTGGTATCCAGCAGGTGGCCTTAATGTAATTGGAAATATTACCTCTGCAGGGTTTATTACAGGTAGTAATATCATTGCTTCAACTTCACTTACAGGTAGTAATTTACATATAAACAATTTACCAAACGGAACATCAGAAACCCGAATATTAGTTTCAAATACATCGGGTGATATAAAATATAGAACAGATTTATCCTTAACTGGACCTACAGGTGCACAAGGTGCTGACGGAACACAAGGTTCAACAGGTACTAAAGGTGCAGTAGGACCACAAGGTACTACAGGACCACAAGGAGCTAAAGGAGCAACAGGACCATTAGGACCAACAGGTCCAACTGGTCAAAAAGGTGCTCAAGGAGATCAAGGTGATATTGGTGCTCAAGGTACAGATGGACAAAAAGGAGCAACAGGTGCTACAGGACCTACAGGTTCACAAGGTGCAACAGGTACTCAAGGTACAACTGGTCAAAAAGGTGCATTAGGACCAACAGGTTCAACAGGACCAACTGGAGCTCAAGGAGCAGATGGTGCTCAAGGTTCAGTAGGTAATCAAGGACAAAAAGGTGCAACAGGACCAACTGGTTCAACAGGTGCTCAAGGAGCAGATGGTCCAACAGGACCAACAGGCTCTCAGGGTACAGTAGGTACTACTGGTTCTCAAGGTGCTATAGGTGCAGAAGGACCAACGGGTCCAACAGGTGCTCAAGGTGCTGTAGGTGCAACAGGACCAACTGGTCCAACAGGACCTACTGGTCAAAAAGGAGCTACAGGTGCTACTGGTCCAACAGGTTCACAAGGAACAACAGGGCAAAAAGGTGCTACAGGAGATCAAGGTGATCAAGGTATTCAAGGTGCTACAGGACCAACAGGACCTACAGGTGCTAAAGGTGCTACAGGAGCAACAGGTACACAAGGTACAGATGGACAAAAAGGAGCTACTGGTGCTACTGGTTCTCAAGGTGCTGTAGGTGATACAGGACCTACTGGAGCAAAAGGTGCTACAGGAGCAACAGGACCAACTGGTGCTCAAGGTACAGTAGGAGATGATGGTCCAACTGGACCAACGGGTTCACAAGGAACAACTGGTGCTAAAGGTGCAACAGGTGCTACTGGACCAACAGGACCAACAGGTTCACAAGGTACAGTAGGTACAAAAGGACAAAAAGGACAATTAGGTGTTACTGGACCTCAAGGTACAAATGGTAATACAGGACCAACTGGTTCACAAGGTGCAGTTGGTGATGATGGTCCAACAGGACCTACAGGACCACAAGGTACTACAGGTGCTAAAGGAGCTACAGGAGCAACTGGTCCAACAGGACCAACTGGTTCACAGGGTACTACAGGTACTAAAGGACAAAA
>MDTG01330208.1_pt1 | contig 11204 bp, 13 predicted proteins | sample 811421 | NCBI WGS metagenome assembly MDTG01 (sample SAMN05326645, study PRJNA326480) | marine metagenome | isolation source: seawater | place: Pacific Ocean: South East | collected 2011
AAGCTTGACATCTGAAAAATGATTATTTATATTGTTCCGATAATTAATGGTTATCGGAAAAATATATGAATGATCTAGTAACTGACATAAAAAGCCTTGAGATAGAAACATTGAAGAATTTAAAAAGCTCAAAAGCTAACAATACTCTAAGGGCCTACAAAGCTGATTTCAAAGATTTTGTATTGTTCTGTCAAAAAAATGGTTTGAGCTCTATGCCTTCAGATCCAAAAATACTCACGCTATATCTAACACATCTATCAAAATCATCAAAATATAGCACCTTAAAGCGTAGATTAGCCTCTATAAGCGTGGTTCACAGACTAAATGGCCATTATCTGGATACAAAACACCCGGTGATTACTGAAAATCTATTGGGTATTAAAAGGGTAAAAGGCACATATCAAAAAGCTAAAAAACCGATATTAATCAATGATTTAAAATTAATTATTAAAGCAATAATTGAAGACAAAAACCTGAACAACAGTATTAAAAACAAAGCATTATTATTAATTGGATTTGCAGGTGGATTCAGGAGATCAGAGCTGGTTGCAATTGATCTTGAAGATATAGAGTTTGTTCAAGAGGGTGTAAAAATTTTCGTTAAAAGATCAAAAACAGATCAATCAGGTGAAGGTATGACAAAGGGTATCCCCTACTTTACCGATTCCAATTACTGTCCTGTCGAATCATTAAAAAAATGGATAAAAGAAAGCAAGATTAAATCAGGAAAAATTTTTGATATGTCAGATAGAAATGTAGCATTAACGATAAAAAAGTATGCTGCTATTGCGGGCTTAGATGAAAGCAAATATTCTGGACACAGTTTAAGATCTGGTTTTGCAACGACAACAGCCGAACAAGGTGCTGAGGAGAGAAGTATAATGGCTATGACAGGACACAAAACAACTCAAATGGTAAGAAGATATATAAAAGAAGCAAATTTATTCAAAAATAATGCTCTCAATAAAATAAAGATATAAATTTTTTAATATAATTAACAATCGTACTTTTTTCCTTATTTGGATAATAGTATTTTTTACTTTCACCTTTGTGAATAAAAACAATATTTTGAAAGAATTGAACAGATTTGATTAAACCATCATAAGAATTTTTTTTATAAAAAGGTCGATCATTATGTTCATAATTAACGGAGTCAGCTAATTTTTTAACAAAATTCATTGCAGTTTGTTTTTTATTTAAATTTAATCTACTACCTCCATATCTCCTCAAATAAGAGGTTTGTAAATCTTCAATAATATAAATACCATCCCTGTTAAGGTGATTAAATAAATATTTAAATGAAGAAATAATATCTTTAGAAATATGAGAACCATCATCAATTATAATATCAAAATTCTGATATTTACTAACAACAGATTTTAAAAACGAATTATCTGATTGGCTGCCACACATTATTTCAACACCAGTAATATCAAAATTTTTTTTTTTAATATCAATACCGCAAATATTGGCCTTAGAAAAATATTCTCTCCACAATCGCAAACTGTCACCATTATCAACACCAATTTCAAGAATATTAATATTTTTGTTTTGGTACTGTTTAAAAAAAACATCGTATAACTCGACAAATCCAAATTTGTTTTTACTTGTGGGATATTTTTTTCCAATATCAATCAAACTTTTCATAATTTATACTTTAATCCAATTTTCAGGCCAGAAATCCGTATTATTCAAGTGATAATTTGAAAAAGAGTCTTCAGAAGGTCTTAAAACAATTTTATTATCATGATCTGATAGCCAACAACCCCACCAATTAAAAGAAGATGGAATCATAATATAATGTTTTGATTGTGTCATCAAAAATAAATCTAAACCAATTTCATTTGTTTTTACTACAGTAAATTTTTCCTTCGGTAAATAATCAAATATTTTATTATAATCATTTGACCATAAGAAAAATTTAGCATTTGGAATTTTATTTTCCATAATATTAATACATTTAACAATATATTGAGATTGTTCTCTTGAGAAAATTTGTGATTTAATTGATTTCTCCGATGTTATTGGACCCTTCCCTTCTGAAAAACGATTCTGTCTCAAACAAACACATACAGAATTAGAGTTTTTTATATCATTATATAATGGGTTATTTAAATAATTCTTGTATAATTTAAATGAAAATTCCTTTCTAATCTCATTTTTGTATTTTAAAAAATATTTTTCTGATTCAAAGTACCCCTCTATAAATAGATTGCTATCGTAATTATTTTTCATAAAATCAGTATTATAAAAAGTAATTTTATCTTTACTTTTATGCTCGACATAAAAAAATTTCTTTTTTTTAAATATATTTAAATATTTGTATAATTTTCTTTTAAAATGGCCCATTGCACCTATGTATTTTAAGTCTTTATTTGCATGCTTAGCCGAAATTCTAAACAAATCTAAATTATACTTTGTGTGACTATTTTTTTTTCTAATATATGAACTTTCATTATCAATTAATAAATCTCTATTTAATTCTTTTGAAAATGCATAACCCGATGCATACATGAACATTTGGTTTCCAAGATTATTAGATAGTCTTAAAATTAATTTATTTTGCATTTTTGAGAGAAAATAACATTTTATTTATTGTCTTATTCAAATTTTTACTAGGAACTATAAAATTATAGTTAATATCATTAGGTTTCCATTCATGAAAAGCATTTTTGTATCTGTAAAAATCATCACTATTTTTAATATTGCAGTAAAATATGTCCAATATGGGAACTCCTAATAAATTACCCAACAATGTAATTGTGCCATGTACCGCAATAGTTTTTTTGGAAAGCTTAATCACATTAAACATGTCAAGACCACTTATATTTGGAAGGTAAAGAACACTTGAACTTTTTCTATTTGAATTATCACTTGATAAATCGTGCCATCTATATTTATTTTTAAAAATCTCTTGATCATTACTCGGCTCTATATCATTTATTAATATTACATTCGGATAATATTCTAATATTTTATTTATTATTTTTTCTAAACCGTCTATTCCCCAACCCAATTCCTGAAAAACTTTTTTTTTGTAATGAATCAACAAATAATCTTTAGGCAATACTGTTTTTAATTTATTTGATACTATAAAATTATATTCACGATTATCTAATTTATTTGTCTTATCAGATCCTATCAGTTTTAAATGAAGCTTTTGTCTTGAAACTCTTTTTGTTCGAGTACCTCTATCGTTAATAATATACTTGAATAAAAATCTTCTTAGAAAACTATTTGGTCTTTTGTAATTATTTACACCATTCAAACAAAAACCATAAAATTTTATATTTTTAAAATAAAAAAAAATTGGTAATAAAAAAAAGAAGTTTTTTGGTCTAAATATATAAACTTCAGATATTTTTGAAATTGTAAATTGATAAAGAATATTTAACCTATCAAAGAATGATAGGTTGTAGTTTATTTTTTTGATATTTACATTCGTGTAATTAAATAAGAACTTCATTCTGTAATTTATTTCAGATAAATAAATTATGATTTGTTTGTCCGGATTTTCTTTAATTAATAAATTTATTGAAGGCAAACTTGTAATCAAATCACCAGTTCTATCGTTTTTAAAAATAATTATTTTTGACTTCATTTTTCTCTTTTATTTCTTTTCTAAGTTTTTTATTTCTTTTTAAATAATATTCATACTTCATAGCTTTTTTTTTGTTTTTGAATGTTTTTTTATATATAAGTCTCCATTGATATCCTCTTGTTGATTTGGCCCCTAGTCCTCTATTGTGTAAAAAAATCCTTTTTTTAATGTCATTAGTATAACCCACATAACTTTTGGCTCTCTTTTTTTTAATTGTGACAATAAGATATACGTAATACAATTTTTTAATAATTGTTATGTTCAAATATAATCAGCTTTATTTTTAACAAGTCCCATAAATTCTTTTACAACATGATTTAAGAAAATCATAAAGCTAACGTAAATAAGTCCAAACCTAAATTTTTTTAAATCACTCATTGAATTAAATAAAAAACCCTTAAAATGTCTTATTGTTCTTTGTATAAATCTTAATGTAGTAGGTTTTTTTAGTCCAGCTCCGTATATATATCCCCTTCTCGAGGCATCTGCTAATGTTTTTAAGGTATCTGTTCTAAGATGATAACAAACAGATTTAGAACTATATGATATTTTATAATTTGATTTCAGAAGTTTTTGACAGAAAGTAGCATCCTCACCGTTAGTTTTATATTCGTTGTCATAACCTCCAACTATTTTCCAGGCAGATTTTGATATTAACGTATTTGATCCGGCTAGTGGTCTATTAAAATCCCCTATATCTTGAGTTCCAAATGAATTTTGAGTTGCGTGTACATGTCTCCAAAGATCATAAATACTTTTATCCTTGTATTTTTCAGTTAGCTTTCCACCCGAAATTGCACTTTTAAATTTATTTTTTATTTCAAACAAATCTTTCAACCAATGTTCATCAACCTCAACGTCAGCATCTAAGGATGCGACATCTTCGTTTTTTGCATTAGTTATTCCCTTATTTCTAGAGAAGGCTAGGCCCATATTTGTTGAATTATTAACTATTTTTATTTGATTTTCATAATTTTTCAAAATTTTTAATGTCTTATCTGTGGAACCATCGTTGACTATAATAATTTCATTAGGCGCAGGATTTAGTTTGAAAACACTTTTTAAAACACTTTCAATTGTAGATTCTCCATTGTATACAGGTATGTATAGAGAAACATTCAATTTCATAAAAGATTATTGCAATGATACAATATATTTCTAAACCATTTAAGTGGTTTTTTAAATTAGAAGCAGCATCAGGTCTGGTACTTTTATTTGCAGCAATTATTGCATTATTAGTAAGCAACAGCGCTTTAAGTGACAATTATAATGAAATTTTAAACTCCTACTTTCGATTAGGTGTTGGAAATTTTGGAATCGAACTAAGTGTACTACATTGGATTAATGATGTTTTGATGGCTATATTCTTTTTTTTAGTTTCTTTAGAAATTAAAAGAGAATTTATTCAGGGTGAGTTATCAAATCCTAAACAGGCGCTCCTTCCGATAATTGCCGCTGTTGGAGGAATGCTTGTACCAGCTTTAATATATATTTTAATTAATTATAAAGATCCTATTACAATTAAAGGATGGGCTATTCCTTCAGCTACTGATATAGCTTTCTCGTTAGGAGTCTTGTCCCTATTAGGTAAAAGAGTCCCTTTATCTCTTAAAGTTTTTCTTACAGCTCTTGCTATAATTGATGATCTTGGTGCAATAGTAATAATTGCTTTTTTTTACTCCGGTAAAGTACAGTTCATTTATTTATTATTAATGCTGATTTGCGTTATTATTCTTTTAATATTCAATAAATTTAATATTAGAAACTTTATACCCTATTTAATAGTAGGAATATTTTTATGGGAATTTACACACGTTTCTGGAATACATGCAACAATTGCTGGTGTGCTATTAGCCTTAACAATACCACACAAGGATAGAAAAAAAGATCATAGTAAATCGCTATTAATTAAGTTAGAGCATACAATTTCTCCTTATGTTGCTTTTGGTATTATGCCAGTCTTTGCGTTTGCGAATGCAGGAGTTTCTATTTCAGGAATTACATTTTCAACACTTTTAAATCCTGTTCCTCTAGGAATTTTGTGTGGTTTATTTTTTGGCAAACAAATAGGGGTTTTTTTATTTTCATATATATCTATAAAATTAAAATTTGCTGAAATGCCAAATAAGTCAAATTGGGTCACATTATATGGTGTTGGAGTTTTAACCGGCATCGGATTTACGATGAGTTTATTTGTTGGCAACCTAGCTTTTGCAGATGCAATGCAGCATCAAGACGGAGTTAAAATTGGTGTGCTATTAGGTTCATTGATGTCAACTATACTAGGATATATGTTGATATTAATAAACAAAAAATAAATGAAAAAAATAATATTTATTCTTATTATGTTCTCTATCTTTACAACAAATGTTAACACATCTTATAAAAAACTAGCTTACGACTTTTCGTTTAAAGATTTAGATGGATCGTCGATTAAACTATCAAATTTTAAAAATAATGTTTTAGTTGTTACAAATGTCGCCAGCAAATGTGGATTTACATCACAGTACGAAGATTTACAGACTTTATGGGAAAAGTATGAAAAAAAAGGGCTAGTGGTAATTGGGATACCATCTAATTCGTTTAACCAAGAACTTGGATCTAATAAAGAAGTTAAAAATTTCTGTGAGTCAAAATTTGGTATAAGTTTTCCCATGATGCAAATAGAGGAAGTAAAAGGAGATAATGCTCATCCTTTTTATATCTGGGCAAAGGAAAATCACGGTAAAGCAGCTGTACCTAAATGGAATTTTCATAAAATTATTGTTGGTAAAGACGGAAAAATTTACGACACCTTTTCATCAATGACCAACCCTGTATCTAAAAAATTTATATATTCTATTGAGACTGCATTAAATAAGTAATTAAATCTTAAGGCTCATACCGTCATAAGCAGGGATAATATTTTTTGGTAAATTCTTTTTCAAAAAATTATAGTCAAGATCAGTATGCAAATTCGTTAATATTGTTTTTCTAGGCTTTATAACTCTGCTTAGATATAATGCTTGATCCAGATTAAAATGAGATGGATGGGGATTAATTTTTAAACAATCAACAATAAGATATTTTAAATTCATAAGCTTTTTAATGTTTTTGTTATCAATTCCATTACAATCACTAATATAAGCCGTTTTGTTAAAAACATATGCGGTAGATTTAATTTGGCCATGATTAACATCAAAAGACGTAAATTTAATTTTCGTTTTCTTTTTTGATAAGGTAAATTTTTTTCTTATTAAATTACCCTTTAAAATTGGAATGTATCCTTGCCCACCATAAAAACAATAATCATGTTTTTTCATTAATAGTTTTAATGTTTTTTTTTCAGCATAAATATCAATTATTTTTTTCCGTTTCCAAAAAAAAGGTCTTAATTCAAATATACCATTGGTTTGATCAGCATGTTCGTGCGTGTATAAAACATAATCAATATCTCTAATATGATTATCAAGAACTTGTTTTTTTATATCTGGCGAGGTGTCAATCATAACTGATAAATTATCTTTTTTTATGAATGCTGAGCATCTGGTTCTAATATTAAGGGGATTTTTTTTATCACACTTACCCCAATAATTTGTTATCCAAGGAGAACCAAGTGAACTACCGCACCCTAAGATAATTATTTTCATTGATTTTGTTGAATATTAAAAAGTTTAAAAAAATTATCAGTAGTAAATAATTCTATATTCTCTTTTGTTTGATTTTTAATTTTAGCAATATAGTTAATTGTGTGAATAATATTTTTTGGTTCATTAGTTTTACCTCTAAGCGGTTCTGGAGATAAGTATGGGGAGTCAGTTTCTACTAAAATTCTTTCGTTAGGTATGGATTTAAAAGTTTCGGTAAGATCATTATTTTTTTTAAATGTTACGATCCCGCTCGCAGAAAAATAGCAACCTATATCAATTAATTTATGAGCAAATTCTTTACTTCCAGTAAAACAATGCATTAAAATTTTAAATTGTTTGTTTTTAAATTCAGATGACAAAATATCAAATGTATCATTTTCAGCTTCTCTAGAATGAACTATTAATGTTTTTGCTGTTTCTTGACTAGCATTTATGTGTTGTATAAAACATTTTTTTTGTAATTTTGAATCAGAATTGTTGTAGTAGAAATCGAGTCCACTTTCCCCTACTCCGATAATTTTTTTACTCTTTGATAAACTATTTTTAATTTTATCTAAGGTTAAAGTATTATAATCTTTTGTTTCATGTGGATGAATTCCATAGGTTCCATAAACATTTTTATATTTTTGAACGATATTTAATATTTTTTCAAAGCTTTGGTTGTCAGTACATATAGTTAGAAGATATTTAACTCCAACCTTGTTTGCATTTTGCACTACTTCATTAAGCTTTTTGTGCAAAACATCGGAATCCAAATGGCAATGTGAATCAACTATCATTATCAATTTTTTTAAATAATATATCTGTTTTTTTAATTAAACTTCCAGGTTTTAACAAATTTAAACTTTCAGCATTTTTTAATTTAATATCATCATTTGACAAGCCTAATGCATGAAAAGTTTTTTCAATTGAATTTGGCATCAACGGATAGAGCAATATGCTTATAGACTTGATTTGATTTAAAGCACAATACAAAACAGTATTCATTCTACTTAGATTTGTTTTTTTTAGTTTCCAAGGTTCAAGATCATTAAAATACTTATTAGAATTAAAAGAAAAGTTAATAACTTCCTTAATATATAAATTTAATTCTTGATTTTCTATTAATTGTTTTAATTTAGGTATTTTTATAACTAAATCATTCAATAACTCATTGTCTTCATTATTAAATTTATCTGGCTCCGGAATTTTTGAATTACAATTTTTTTCTACAAATGAAAATACTCTTTGACATAGATTGCCAAAATTATTTGCCAAGTCATTATTAATACAATTTTTAAGATTTTCTAATGAGATGCTTCCATCATTACCCAGAGATACTTCTTTAATTAAATAATATCTTAGTTGATCAATACCATAATTCTTAATAATTTCTATGGGATCTAAAATATTACCTAAAGATTTTGACATTTTTCTTTCATCAGAAAGTATCCAGCCATGACCGTAAACTCTTTTGGGTGTCTCAAGCTTAGCAGCCATCAAAAATGCGGGCCAATATATTGCATGGAATCTTAATATATCTTTACCTATTATATGAACATTGGCCGGCCAAAAATCCTTATAAAGTTTATCATCAGTGTTTGGAAAGTTTAGTGCACTAATATAATTAGTTAAAGCATCTAACCATACATAGATAACATGTTTTTTATTCGTTGGAACGCCTATACCCCAAGAAAAAGATGTTCTACTTACAGACAAATCTTTTAAACCTTTTTTAACAAAATTTACTACTTCATTTTTCCTAGACTCAGGAAGTATAAAGTTGGGATTTTTTTCATAAAATTTTAATAATTTTTCACCCCATGCAGAAAGTTTAAAAAAATAAGACTCTTCCTCAACCCATTCTACATTTGAGCCAGAAGTTTTGGATTTTTTAAACCCATTTTCATGTATTATTTCATCTTCATCGTAATATGCTTCGTCTGATACTGAGTACCAGCCGCTATATTTATCTAAATATATATCACCAGATTTTTCTAATCTTTTCCAAATTTCTTTAACTGATTCATGGTGTCTTTTTTCTGTTGTTCTTATAAAGTCATTGTTTGATAAATTAAGTATTTTAGTTAAATTTTTAAAAGTAATAGATATTTCATCACAAAATACTTTTGGATCTTTGTTATTTTTTTTTGCCTCTCTTTGGATTTTTAAACCGTGCTCATCAGTACCAGTTAAAAAATAAACTTTGTGACCATCTATTTTTTTGAATCTGGCTAAAACATCTGCAATAATGCTTGAGTATGCATGACCCATATGTGGCTTGCCAGACGGATAGTAAATCGGTGTTGTTATATAAAAGTTTCCTTTAGACATACTGCTCATGTCTCCTTATATATTCGAGGACTGAGCTACTGCTAAGATTAAAATTTTTATGATTGTAAAGTAGTCTCATTATTTCATTTTTTTTTCTTATAAGATGAACAAATTGGTAACTTTTATAATGCATTTTTCTAGAGAATTTAATTTCAATAAAGAAATCTATGCAATCTAAAAATATATCATTTTTTGTTTTTTTATAATTTTCTAAAAGAATTAAAACTGTATCATATAAAGATGTTTTTATATCAATTGGTAGTTTTTCTAAAAAAAAGGAATATTTAATAAGTTGGCCAGGAGTAGTAAAATCTATAAATTCATGCGAAAAATGATCTTGAATATTAAAATATTTTATCAATTCATTGAATACGTCACGTTTACTTTCCTTGTTTAAAAAAATTTTTGTTTCTAAGGCTCTAGATTTAATAGTTTCAATAACATTTTTTCTTTCATTATTTATGAGGACAAAATAATTTTGATTTGTTGGTTCTTCAATTAATTTTAAGAGAGAATTAGCGGCATTAATATTTAACAATTCTACATCATCTAAAATTGTAAATCTAGGAATATTGTTTAAAGATGATGTGCTAAATTTTTTTTTAATATTTCTGATATCATCAATACTCGTTTTTTTATTAATCTCATTTGAAATAAAAAAGAAATTTTCAGAGACATTTGAAATTATAGATTTATAAAATAAATTATCCTTATTAATAATTTGTTTATCATAGTCATATTTGTGATCTGAATTTTGTGAAAAAATATAATTTATTAGATGAAAAGATAAAGTAAATTTACCAATGCCTTTTTTTCCACTTAATAAGATAACTTTAGGAAGTTTATTGACTTTAAATAATCCAATAAAATCAAATAGATATTTTTTTAAACCAAATAAATTTATTGTATTTAATGGGTCGAAATTAATTTTTTTATTTAATTCTGGCATTTTTATAATTAATTTTTTTATAAACCAAATTAGCTATTTTTTTTTCTAGATCTTTATTATCCTCAGAATTATCGAATATATAATATTTTTTTTTATTCTTTTTAGCGATTTTTATAAATGCATTTTGTGCCTTACTGTAAAAAACTTTAGAAAATTTATCATACCTATTCTTCTTTTTTCTCTTTTTTAATCTTTTAAATGCTTTGGCAAGACTAATTTTAAGAACAAAAGTCAGATCAGGCTTAATTTTTTGAAGTATGTGTTTGTGAATTGTTTCAATCAAAGATTTACTAACGCCCTTTCCATATACTTGATAGGCCATGGTTGAGTCTATAAATCTATCACATATTACTACTTTCTTTTTTAAATAAGCTGGTCGTATTTTATTTCTTACATGTTCATTTCTAGCTGCTAAATATAGTAAAGTGTCTGTATTTTTATCAAATTGATCTTTTTGATTTTTGAAAAAATAATCTTTTAATATGATTTTTCTAATTACTTCAGCTGATTTTGTCCCTCCAGGTTCTCTTGTTAATATAGAGGAGATCCCTTTTCTTTGTAAATTCTGATATAATTTTTTACTCTGGTATGACTTACCTGAACCTTCAATCCCTTCAAATACAATAAAAAAAAATTTTTTCTTATACATCTCCCCAAATCATATAATTAAATGATAAAAAAAGACTTTTAAAAAAATTTACTTTGTTGACAT
>MDTG01037316.1_pt1 | contig 11203 bp, 10 predicted proteins | sample 811421 | NCBI WGS metagenome assembly MDTG01 (sample SAMN05326645, study PRJNA326480) | marine metagenome | isolation source: seawater | place: Pacific Ocean: South East | collected 2011
ACAATAATTTGATATGGGATGCCAATTAAATCATGTTTTTTAAATTTCTGAGACATATTTTCATCAACATCATCTAACAATACGTCAATATTTTGTTTTCTTAGCTCTTCGTAAATTTTAATAGATTTCGATAGGTTTTCTTTGTTATTTTTACTTAGGCTAGGTATAATTACTACATCAAAAGGTGAAACAGATTTCGGCCACTTCATTATTTCTTTATTGTATTTGGCCTCAATAATTGCCCCAACTAACCTCGAAACCCCAATTCCGTATGAACCCATTTTAACAGCATTTTTTTTTCCATCATGGGTATCAACAAAACAATTTAAAGGTTTTGAATACTTATCGCCAAAATAAAAGATGTGTCCAACTTCAATACCTTTTGTTATCAGTTGATTATCTTTTTTTACTTTTTGGTCAAATTCAGATTTTATAAATTTTTCATCAGTCACTGCGTACACTGATGAGTAATCTTTAAGCATTTTTTGTAAAGATGAGTTATCGTAACTATAGTTATTTAGATCTATCTGGAAAATACTTTTGTCAGTATAAATTTTGCTTTCACCTGTCTCAGCTAATATTATAAACTCATGAGATAGGTCTCCACCTATTGGTCCGGTATCAGCGGCCATTGGTATAGCCTCAAGACCCAATCTCTTAAAAGTTCTAAGGTAGGATAAAAACATTTTATTGTAAGAAATTTTTGCACTTGAGTCATCTAAATCAAATGAGTAGGCATCTTTCATATAAAATTCTCTACACCTCATTACTCCAAATCTTGGTCTAATCTCATCCCTAAATTTCCACTGAATATGGTAAAGCATTTGCGGGAGAGATTTATATGATTTTATTGATGATCTAAATATCTCAGTAATTAACTCTTCATTTGTCGGTCCATATAACATTTCTCTTCCTTGTCTGTCTTTTATCCTTAACATTTCTTCACCATAATCATTATATCTCCCACTTTCTTTCCAAATATCTGCAGATTGAATAGTTGGCATAAGTAACTCTTGAGCACCTATTTTATTTTGTTCCTCTCTAACTACTTGCTCTATCTTTTTCATTACCTTAAGACCTAGTGGTAGCCAAGAATAGATACCAGCAGATGATTGTTTTATCATGCCAGCTCTTAACATTAGCTGATGAGATTTAATCTTTGCATCTGAAGGAAGATTTTTTGTAATTGGTAAAAATAATTTTGATAATAACATTATTTAATAAATTCTCTTAAATTAAAATGATTACTCGATACAATATAGTATATTCCTATAAAAATTACCGTAGTAATTAGGGTTGTGTATAAAAATTTTTTTAAAATATTTGGGTTTTTAGGCGCTCCTGGGTCAATGCCTTCTAAATTATTACTAAACTGCTTGTCATCATGTTTAATTCCGACTGGTAAAACTGAAAAAAAAACAATCCACCAAATTATTACATAAACCACAATAGAACCCGTTATACTCATTAAATCCTAGCTATATTGACATTTGTAAAAGGTTTTTTTCCAGTTTTTTCTTTAACTATTTTTCTACAATTTTGTTTTATTGTATCAATTAAATTTTTCTCTTGTTTAAAATTATTTACAGCAAAACTTTTACATGTCCGTGTAATTTCGTCTTCTAAATCAAATTTAAATGTTTCACTTATCTCTTCCTCTGGTATCCCTCGAAATGATATGACTGGTTTTTTTATTTTTCCATTATTAGATATAATTAAAGTAATTTCCAATAAACCATTAATTGAAATATTTTTTCTTTCTTTTATAGATGAAGAGTCTAGACTAACAGCTATGTTACCGTCCAAATAAACTTTACCGGTAGGTGCTTGGTCGATTATTTCAGGTTTTTGATCTTTAGTAATTTTTATTATATTTCCATTTTCAACTTTTAAATTAAATGGAATTTGCATTTCTTCTGCTAGGCTTATATGCTCTTTCATATGTCTGTGCTCACCATGAACTGGTATTATACATTTTGGTTTTACCCAATTATACATATCTTTAAGATCTTCTCTATTTGCATGCCCCGAAACGTGAACAAATGCATTTTCTTCTGTAATGACTTCGATGTTCTTTTTAACAATTAGATTTTGAAGAGCATAAAGTTTTTTTTCATTTCCTGGAATTATTTTAGAAGAAAAAATAATTGTATCGCCACTTTCAAGATACACATCTGGATGCACCTCATTAGCTATTCTATTTACCGCTCCCATAGGTTCTCCTTGGCTGCCTGTGCATAAAAAAATTATTCGGTCCCTAGATATTTTGCTTGCATCTCTAGGGTCAATTGGCTCAATAATATTCTTTAAGTAACCGCATTGTTTGGCTGCTTTAAAAATTCTATGCATGGATCTGCCTACTAATGAAATGTTTCTTTTAGTTTCTTTAGCAATATAAAAAATACTTTCCATTCTAGCTACATTTGATGCAAATGATGTTACAAGCACTCTTTTTTTTTGACTCGCTATAATTTTAAGTAGACTTTCTCTTACATCGTGCTCTGACCCTGCTCTACCAGGGCTAAAAACATTAGTAGAATCGCATATCATAGCTATCACCCCTTTTTCTCCAATAGATTTAAGTTTTTTCTCATCTACTTTATTTCCAATTAAAGGATTAGGATCAACTTTCCAATCCCCTGTATGCAACACAACACCAACTGGGGTCGTTATACTTAGTCCGTTAGGTTCTAAAATTGAATGTGTCAACGTAACAAAGTCTATCTCAAAAGGACCTAACTCTATTTTGCTATTTAATGGAACAACTTTTAAATAATTGGTTACATCAATTTTTTTTTCTTTAAATTTTTCTTGAATCAAAACTGCAGTGAAAGGTGTAGCGTATATATTGCATTTTAAGTTTGGCCAAATATGAACTATAGATCCTATATGATCTTCATGAGCATGAGTTAAAACTATTCCAAGAAGTTCATCCTTTTTATCAATAATAAAACCAGCATCAGGATAAATAAGATCAATTCCAGGTACTGAGTCATCAGCGAAGGTTACCCCCATATCTACAATAATCCATTTTTGATTTTCTTCGGTTCCATAAGCATAAAGATTCATATTCATACCTATTTCACCTGAACCACCTAATGGACAAAATAATAAATTTTCTTTCATAATTAATTAATTAATTTTAATAATCCTTTAACTGTTAAATCCTTATCCACTTTAATTTTTTTTCTTAAAGATTTTTTATATAAATGCGATAATCCACCAGTTAGTATTACTTTAAATTTTTTTTTTGTTTTATTTTCAATCATATTAATTATATTTTCTATAAGTCCCTGATAACCAAAATAAAAACCTGCTCTTACTGCTTGTTCTGTATTTTTCCCAATAATATTTTTTGTTTTCATCAATTTCATATTTGGTATTAATTTAGCTTTTTTAACAAGTGTTTTTAAAGAAAGATTAACTCCCGGGGCTATAATGCCACCTTTGTAATTATTTTTCAGCACTACATCAAAAGTGGTGGCAGTTCCAAAATCAACTATTATAAAATTATCTTGATTGTTCATCACACTTATTGCATTAGCCAATCTATCTGATCCTACTTGTTTCATATTAACTTCAACTTTTAATTTCTTTTTAAAATTACATTGCTTGAGTTCTTTAACATTTAATTTATATCTTTTTTTAATTGTCTTTTTAATAATTTTAAATACGTTGGGAACAACACTACTGAATATTATTTTTTTGATTTTTTTACTATACACTCTCATAAAACTCAAACTATTTTTCAAGTTTGAAAAATTAATATTATTCGTGTTAAGAATTTTCTTTTTTAATAATTTTTTATTATTATTAAATATACAGATTTTCGTTTCGGTATTACCTATATCGCCAATTACGTACATGTTTAAATCAAAATGGATTTTTCGAAACTATTTTTTATTCCTATATAAATATCAGTCTTTTTAATCTTATTGTTATTATATTTTTGTAAAAATGAAACATTTTTATTTAAAATTGAAGGACTTTTAATAAGATTTATCCCAATTCCAACAATAAAATATTTATTGTTTTTGTAATTAATAGTTTCTTGTAATATACCGCAAACTTTTGAACCCTTTATAAGTAAATCGTTAGGGAGTTTTATTGATATTTTTTCATTAACGAATTTTTCTAAACTTTTTTTTAAAACTGTGTAAATTTTTTTTGAAATTACTTTTATATTTATTTTTTTCTTTAAATTAAAATAAATTGTTATAAAAATATTACCTTTATAAGAAATCCATTTTCTTCCATATTGCCCTCTTCCCTTTTTTTGTGAATTTGCAATTATTAAAGTAGGTTTAATTTTTCCTTTTCTAATTCTCCTTATTGCCACATTATTTGTGCTATCGACTCTATTATATTTTACTACTTGTATTTTCATTAAACAAATAAACCGCTTAGTATAGAATTAATAAAAGATGGGGAGATAAAGTATAATGATAAAATTAAACAGCTAATAAATATTGTGGTTTTTATGCTTATACTTCTAATTTCATCAAATTGAATTTTTGTTTCATCAAAATAAATTATTTTTATAATTTTTAAGTAATAAAATGCAGAAATGACTGTAGTCAACAATCCTATTATTGCTAAAGCATACATTTCACTTTCAATGACAGCCATAAAAACAAAAAATTTGGCAAAAAAACCGCCAAGAGGTGGAATTCCTGCTAAAGAAAAAAATAATAATAAAAAAGAAAGTGCTAGCATAGGTCTGCCTTTTGATATGCCGGATAAATTTTTGATTTCTTCAGTATATTTCCCCTCCGTTTTCAATAAAAACAAACAAGCAAAAACTCCCATATTCATTATGATGTAAATAGTTATATAAATTATTGTTGATGTGTATCCTGACTCTGTACCAGTTGCTACACCTGCTAAAGCATATCCCATATGACTTATAGAACTGTAGGCTAAAAGTCTTTTTATATTTTTTTGGCCTATAGCGGCAACGCTTCCTAATATCATGGAAGCAATTGATATAAATATTATAATAATTTGCCATTCATCTATAATATTTTTAAAAGGCAAATCCATAAACCTTATTATCACAGCTAATCCTACAGCTTTAGGCACGACAGCAAAAAAATAAGTTATAGATGTTGGAGCGCCCTGATAAACATCTGGAGTCCACATATGAAATGGTACAGCAGAAACTTTGAATGCTAAGCCTACTAATATGAAGACCATCGCAAAAATGGCTCCAGTATTTTCAGTGACTAAGTTTATACTTATTTGATCAAAATTGGTTGAGCCTGTAAATCCATATAGCAAAGAACACCCATATAAGAGCAACCCTGAAGATAATGCACTTAAAACAAAGTACTTTATTCCGGCTTCTGAAGAAATAGTATTATCTCTGTCTATTGCTGCTAAAACATATAGTGCAAGTGATTGAAGTTCTAAACCAAGATAAAATAATATTAAATCATTGGCACTTAACATGAAAAACATACCTAAAATTGAAAACAATATAATTATAGGATATTCAAATTTACTTAGTTTTTGATCTTTTATAAATTGATTTGATGAAAAAAAAATAAATATACTAGAAACTAAAATTAAAATCTTAAAGTAGTCTGAAAATTTGTCGCTTTTAAAAGAGTCTAAAAATAGTTTTTGCTCTCCACCCCAGTCAGTTAAAATTAAATAAATTGTTACTAACATTATCAAAATGGATAATTTCATAACTAAAGCAAAACTATTTTTAAAGAAGACTCCAGCCATAAGAGCTGTGCAAATTCCAAGGAATAAAAATATCTCAGGTAAAATTAAATATATGTTTTCCATTATTTATTACTTGATAGGTTTGTTAATAGCTCGTTTTGATGATTTTCTATTATACCATTTACAGAGAGATCCATTGTATTTAGCAAAGGTTCTGGATAAAACCCAAAAACTAAACTGATTAAACACAAAACTATTAATATTAGACCCTCAGAATAATTTACATCTTTTAAAGTGGAAATGATTTGATTGTTAGCATTTCCAAATATTACCCTTTTTGTCATCCAAAGCATGTAAGCAGCACATAAAACAACGCCTGTGCTTGCTAAAATTGCAACTAAGTAATTCTTTTTAAAGGCGCCTAATAATATTAAAAATTCTCCAATAAATCCTGTTGTCCCTGGAAGCCCTAACGCACCAAGCGCAAATATTACAAAAATCAAAGAAAAGTTGGGCAAATAATTTACCACTCCACCAAAATTTTTTATCATTCTTGAATTTGTTCTATCATATAAAACTCCAACGCATAAGAATAAAGCCGCTGATATTATTCCGTGGCTAATCATTTGAAACATGCTACCCTCTATTCCTTGCTTATTAAATGTAAAAATCCCTAAAGTTACAAAACCCATATGTGCTACTGAAGAATAAGCAATTAGCTTTTTCATATCGTCTTGCATTAATGCAACTAAGGAAGTGTAGATTATTGCAATTATACTTAGTACAAAAATTAAAGGAGTAAAAAATTCTGAGGCAGTGGGAAACATGCCTAAAGAAAATCTTAGAAAACCATAACCAGCCATTTTTAATAATATGGCGGCTAATATGACTGATCCTGCGGTCGGTGCCTCAACGTGAGCATCAGGTAGCCACGTGTGGACAGGCCACATTGGAGTTTTTACAGCAAATGAGCTGAAAAAAGCTAGCCAAAGCACATATTGATATTCTTTTGGAATTTTTATTTTATAAATTTCTGTATAATCCGTTGTTCCAACAGACCAATATATAAATATAATTGCTGCCAACATTAAAACAGATCCTAGTAAAGTGAATAAGAAAAATTTGTAAGCAGAGTATATTTTTCTAGCGCCCCCCCATATACCAATAATTAAAAACATTGGTATTAATCCAGCTTCAAAAAATAAGTAAAAAATAATTAAGTCTAAGGAGCAAAAAACACCCAAAATAAATGTTTCTAAAATTAAAATCGCAATTAAGAATTCATTCAATCTTTTTTTAACACTATTAATACATGACACTACACATATAGGTGTAATAAATGCCGTCAATACTATGAATAATATTGATATGCCATCTATGCCAAGTTTAAACTTTATTAAACCACTTATCCAATTTTTTTCTTCAATAAATTGAAATCCTAAAAAATTTTTATCGAATGAGTACCATAAAAAAATTGTAAGCGCTAAATTTGCTAAAGAAGTGAATAGGGAAATATAAATTGCACTTTTATTTTCATTTTTTTGGCTTGATAAAAAAATGAAAAAAGCACCTAGAAACGGTAAGAAAATAATAGTTGATAAAATTGGAAAGTTCATTAGTTTAAAATTAAATATGTTATTAAAGCAGAAAGACCAATCAACATCACAAAAGCATAATCATATATGTACCCGCTTTGAAACTGTATAGCTTTATTTGAAAGATATTTGATTACTTTCGATATTCCATCTGGACCAAATCTATCAATAGTATCTTGATCTCCTTTTTTCCAAAAGAAAATTCCAATTTTTTTTAAAGGTTTCACAAAAATAAACTCGTAAATTTCATCTATATACCATTTGTTTAATAAAAAATTGTACAAAGGAATGTTAGAACTTTTAATACTTTCTAAAATAGACTTATCTTTTATATAGAGATGATATGATATTGGTATAGAAAATATAACAATTATTGGAGTTATAAGAATTAACCATAAAGGAATATTTTCCAATTTTAAAAAATTTAAGAATAAAATTGAATCTCCCCAGAAAGTTGAATTATTTCCAATAAATATATCTTTGAATAAATAACCTGATATTAAAGCGCCAATTGATAAAATTATCAAAGGAATGATCATAACAGCCGGGGACTCGTGTGTTTTTTCAATTGGTATTGCATCGTTGTTATATTTTCCAAAAAAGGTTTTAAAAAATAATCTCCAAGAATAAATTGAAGTTAAAAAAGCCGTAAAAACACCCACGGCACATACATAATAACCAATTTTATTATTTTTTAAAAAAGCAAATTCAATTATGGCATCCTTGGAATAAAAGCCGGACAAAAAAGGAAATCCGGTTAAAGCTAATGTACCAATTAACATTAGGGTCATTGTATATGGAATTTTTTTCCAAACTCCTCCCATTTTAGTAATATCTTGTTCTTCATGAAATGCGTGTATAACTGACCCTGCACCTAAAAATAAAAGAGCTTTAAAAAATGCATGAGTAAATAAATGAAACATTGCTATATGATAAGCTCCTACTCCTGCAGCAAAAAACATATACCCTAACTGACTGCATGTTGAATATGCGATTATTTTTTTAATATCGTTTTGAACTAAAGCTACGGAGGCTGCAAATAAAGCTGTGATCATACCAACAATTGCGATAAGATTCATAGCAAATTGAGAATATTCAAAAATTGGTGAACATCTAACAACTAAAAAAACTCCTGCAGTGACCATAGTGGCAGCATGAATTAAAGCAGAGACTGGTGTGGGTCCTTCCATAGCGTCTGGCAACCAAGTGTGTAATAAAAATTGCGCTGACTTTCCCATGGCTCCAATAAATAGAAAAACACATACTAAAGTAATGACATTAAACTCTCCTCCAAAAATATATAAGCTAGTTTTAGTAAATTCAGGAACTTTTAAAAAAATCTCGTCATAATTTAAAGTTCCAAAAATAAGAAATATAATAAATATTCCAATAGCTAATCCGAAATCCCCAACCCTGTTTACAATAAAAGCTTTTATTGCTGCATTATTTGCTGTTTCTTTTTTAAACCAAAAGCCAATTAACAAATATGAACACAAACCAACACCTTCCCAACCGAAAAATAATTGTAAAAAATTGTCAGAAACGACAAGACATAACATCGAAAATGTAAACAAAGACAAATAAGACATAAACCTGGGTTTATGAGGGTCATTACTCATGTATCCAATTGAATATATATGAACTAATGCAGAAACTAAGGTAACAACCATTATCATTACCGAAGTTAATGGATCAATTTTTATAGACCAGTTAACATTTAAGTTACCAGAGCTTATCCATTCAAAAATTAAATAGTTTCCGTATTTCTGAAGAACAATTCCGTCGTAAAAAATTTTAATTGATAAAATAGCTGTTATAAGAATTAATAGACAAGAAAATATTTGAGAAAATAAATTTCCTATTTTTTTTCCAAAATATGTAACAATTGAACTTATTAATGGTAAAAAAATTATTGCGTACTCCATTTATCCTTTCATCTCATGAATATCCTCAACTCTAATTGAACCTTTATTTCTATAAAAAATGACTATGATAGCTAAACCTATAGCCGCTTCAGCGGCAGCAACTGTTAAAATCAACATTGTAAATATTTGGCCTAATAAATCTCCAGAAAAAATTGAAAATGAGATTAAATTAATATTCACTGAAAGTAATATCAGTTCAACAGACATAAGTATTACTATTACGTTTTTTCTATTAAGGAAAATTCCAATTACGCCAAGAAAAAAGATAATTGCTCCAAGAGTTAAATAGTGTCCTAAACCAATTTCAATCATCAATATTAACTCCTTTGTTAAAATCAACGTCTTTTAACATCACAGCAGAAGATTTATCCCTTGATATTTGTTTTAAATAACTTTGTGTTTTTACATTTTCTCTTTTCCTGTAGGTTAATATTATTGCTCCAACCATAGAAAGAAGCAGAATTATTCCAGATAATTGAAAATATAAAATATAATCTGTATACATAACGCTACCAATTGAGTGAGTGTTTGTTATAGATTTATCAATAACTAGACCTGAGCTGGATAATATATTTTCTTTATACTTCCATCCTCCTACAACAACCAAAAGTTCTAGAAATATTAAAACGGACACAATTAAACCTGATGGTATATGTGTTGATTTCTGACCAACGAACCATGATTGTTTTTGTTGAGCAACATTTAACATCATCACAACAAATAAAAACAAAACAGCAACTGCACCAACATAAACTATTAAAAGTATCATGCCCAAAAACTCAGCACCTACCATTATGAATAAACAACCAACTGATATAAAATCTAAAATTAAAAAAAAAACAGAATTAACTGTGCTTCTAGAAGTAATTACCATTAAAGCTGAAAAAATAGCTAGAATAGAAAAAAAATAAAAAAAAATTGCGTGAGCTAACATTTATTTATAAATTTTGTCTGTTTTAATATTTTTGGCTAACACAGACTCCCATCTATCTCCATTATCTAGTAACTTTTCTTTATTATAATAAAGTTCTTCTCTTGTTTCTGTTGCAAATTCAAAATTAGGGCCCTGTACAATTGCGTCTACTGGGCAAGATTCTTGACATAATCCACAGTATATACATTTCAACATATCGATGTCATATCTAGTTGTTTTTCTACTTCCATCATCTCTTTCCTCAGACTCAATTGTTATTGCTTGTGCTGGGCAAACAGCCTCACAAAGTTTACATGCTATGCACCTTTCTTCCCCATTAGGGTATCTTCTTAAAGCGTGTTCTCCTCTAAATCTTGGACTTATATGACCTTTTTCGAATGGATAATTAATTGTTTTCTTAGGTCTAAATATTTCTCTAATAGCTTTTAGAATTGCAAAGAAAAATTCTGTTAAAAATATCGTTTTTATAAATCTATTTAAATTCATTAAAATGCACCTTTGGGTAATTTATCAAAATAAAGTAGAAAACTTGCTGTTAATACAACATAAATAAGAGAAAAAGGTAAAAATATTTTCCAGCCTAATCTCATTAATTGATCATAACGATATCGTGGAACAATGGCTTTAATTATCGCAAATAAAAAGAATAAGAATAAAATTTTGGAGATCATCCAAACAGGTGCTGGAACTAAGTTAAGCGGATAAATATCCAGCGGTGGCAGCCAGCCCCCTAAAAATAGGATTGAACCCATCGCGCACATTAAAAGAATATTAGCATACTCACCTAACCAAAACATAGCATACATCATTCCTGAATATTCAGTTTGATACCCAGCTACCAATTCAGCTTCAGCTTCAGGTAAATCGAATGGTGGTCTATTTGTTTCAGCTAACGCTGATATAAAAAAAACAACAAACATCGGGAATAATGGAACAACAAACCACAAATTTTTTTGTGCTAGTACAATATCATTTAAATTAAGTGATCCAACACACAATAGTACGTTTATAATTATTATTCCTATTGAAACCTCATAGGATACCATTTGAGCAGCTGATCTAATTGCACCTAAAAA
>MDTG01159307.1_pt1 | contig 11203 bp, 10 predicted proteins | sample 811421 | NCBI WGS metagenome assembly MDTG01 (sample SAMN05326645, study PRJNA326480) | marine metagenome | isolation source: seawater | place: Pacific Ocean: South East | collected 2011
ATATAAAAAACAAATAATTGAATCTCTCCAATGGATTGGAATTAATCATGATGGAGAAGAGTATATTCAGTCAACAAAAATCGATAATCATATTAAAGTTGCTAACGAGTTGTTAAAAAATGGTAATGCATATAAATGTTATTGTTCGGCAGAAGAAATAGAAGAACAAAAAAAAAGAGCAAAGCAAAAGAAAATTCCGTATATCTATGATCGAAAATGGAGAGAGAAAAGTGAAGGTGAAGCTCCTAAAGATATTAAGCCAGTAATTAGATTTAAAAGTAAAATTGATGGTACTTCAGTGTTAAAAGATTTAGTTCAAGGAAGTGTTGAAATAGAAAACAATACTATTGAAGATTTTGTAATTTTAAGAAATGATGGTACTCCTACTTATAATTTGTCTGCCTCTGCAGATGATCATCAAATGAATATGACACATATAATAAGAGGGGACGATCATAAAATAAATACTTTTAAACAAATACAGATTTACGAAGCTATGAAATGGGAATTGCCATCTTTTGCTCATATCCCACTAATACATACTATTGAGGGAAAAAAACTTTCAAAAAGAGATAAGGCATCTACTTTAATTGATTATTCTAGAATAGGTATAATGCCTGATGCTCTGAGAAATTATCTTCTTAGATTAGGATGGTCATACAAAGATAAAGAAATTTTCACTTTAGATGAGAGTATAAAATATTTTAATCTTAGCGGAATTGGTAAATCTCCGTCTAAACTTGATATGAGTAGAATTTTATCCATGAATGAACATTATATTAAAAACATAGATGAAAATGACTTATTTGATCAATTAATAGATTACTGCAAAATATATAAAAGAGAAATAAAAACTGATAAAAAGGATAAAATTAAAAAATCTTTACCATTTTTAAAAAACAAAGCTAAAACTTTAGAGGATATTTTTAATAACGGTCAATATATAATTATTGACAAGGTAGATCATAATCAAGAAGACATTAAATTAATTGATGATAAAGCTAAAAAAGTTATTTCTGATTTTAAAACTAAATTTGATAGTGTTAATAAACTAAGTAAAGAAACATTAGAGCCAATAGTTAATGAATTGATTAAATTAAATAATACTAATTTTAAAGGTGTTGGTCAGCCTCTGAGAATTGCATTAACAGGTTCAAAATTTGGACCTGGAATCTATGATATAATTATTTCTCTTGGAAAAGAAGAAGTTTTAAAAAGACTAGCTAATAAGAAACTTAGTTAATACTGAGGAAGCTTCATCAGATGATGAGGTTTTTGATCTAATTTTAGATAGAGTTTTTTCGAAATCATTTATTTGCTTTTTCATTAATTCTGGATTTTTTAAAAAATAAATAACTGAATTATAAATTTCTTTAGCATTACATTCTTTTTGAATAAGTTCAGGAATAATTTCTTTGTTATTAATAATATTGATTATGTTTGCAAATTTTGTTTTTACCATCATTTTAACAATTAAAAAATTTAAAAAATTCATTTTATAAATAATTATAGACGGAACTTTTGCATTACAAATTTCAAGAGATATTGTTCCAGATTTTGAAACTGCGAATATAGAATTTTTAAGTATTTGTTTTTTTATATTTTCATCAGAAATAACCTCGGCATTTTTTAGATTTAAATTATTAATTTTTTTGTTAATTAAATCTTTATTTTCATCAGTTGCGTGGAAAACAAAAAAAAATTTATCAAATTTTAAATTCATCATATTTATAAAATCAACTAAAATAGGTAAAAGTAAATTTACTTCAGATGATCTGCTACCACAAAAAAGAGAAATAATTTTTTTATTATTCGGTATAATGCTAGATAAATCTATTTTATTTTTTGTTTCTTGTTCTAATAATGGATGGCCAACAAAAGTATTTTGGATATTCTCTTTATCAAAGTACTTTTTTTCAAAATCAAATAGTAACAAAACATGATCTAAAAACTTTTTGAACTTTTTAACTCTACCCTCTCGCCAAATCCATACTTGTGGTGCTACATAATGAATTGTTTTAATATTAGGATTGATACTTTTTACTTTCTTAGCAACTCTTAACGTAAAATCTGGACTATCTACACTAAATAAAATGTCGGGATTAAATTTGATTATCTGTTTAACAGTTTCATTAATTTTGTTTCTAATTTTGAATAAATTAAAGATAACTGCTGTAAAACCAATATAAGTTATCTCGTTTAGATCATATATTGATTTGATACCAAGGGAATTTAAATGAGAACCACCGACACTTAAATACTCTATATCAGAATGATTTTGTTTAAGTTTAGCAATTACTGTCGATGCTAATTTATCTCCCGAAGGTTCACCTGTTAATACAAATATTTTTTTCATTTAACTGTAATAAACATTTTATTTTTATTAGCGAATTTAATACATTTGTTTTTGTCTAAAAAAACATGGTGTTTGTTTTTAACTACAACACCTTTTAAGCCTGCAGTTTTACTTTGTTTTAAAGTATTTAAACCAATTGTGGGTAAGTCAATTCTAAGATCTTGTTTCTTTTTCGGAAACTTAACTAAAACACCATGATTTCTAAATTTTTTACTTTTGCTTTTTTCAAGTAATTTTTTTGTTCCATCTTTACCTTCTATGCAAACAACTTTTTTGTTTCTAACTACAACGCCTTGACTAAAATTATATTGTCTTAAATTGTTTAATGTTTTAATTGCTTTTTTTATATCTAATTGATCATCAGTGTTAGGTTTAATCTTTGAATAATTACCTTTTTTTAAAGATAGCTCAGGATTAAAAGTAAGTGAATCTTTAGTTTTTATTTTATTTTGAATTAATATTTTAATAATTTCTTTAAGTATTGCTGCATCTCCAAGTTTAGAAGCTTTAAGTATTCTTGGAATATAATAAATACCTTTAAAATCTAACTTTAATTTAGAAAAGTTTGGTTTGTAAACTTTTCCTGCAAATAAGACTTTTTTACAGTTATTTTTCTTGAGAATATTAATAATTTTACCAAATTGACCTATGGAAACAGAATTAGATTTTTTATCTTTTTTAAATTTCTTTGATTTTGACAAATCAATTATTAAATATCTTATTTTTCTTTTTTTAACATTTTTAAGAATTTTCTTTGGAAAATCACTATCACCAAAAATTAATCCTATCATTTTATGAGAATGGTGTGCAAATTGATCTTTTTTTATCTTTTGTTATAAATTCGATTACCTCTTTGACTAGTGGATTACCCTGAAAAGAACCATTTAGTTTATTAATATTTTCTGTCAAATTTTTCGATGCAAATATTTGTTTATAAGCGTCACTTAAACCTAGAATATCTTTATTATCAAACTTTGCTCTTCTCAATCCTATTAAATTCAATCCTTGTAATGAATTTCTATTTCCTATTGATAAACCATAAGGAATTACATCGTTTAAAACACCTGTCATTCCTCCTATCATTGCCATTTTGCCAATTCTTGTAAATTGTTGAACTGCAGAGTTTCCTCCTATCACAACATTATCTTCAATTGAAACATGGCCTCCTAATGGAACATTATTTGCAATTATGACATTATTACCAACATTACAATCATGAGCAATATGGGAAGAAATCATAAATAAGCAGTTATCTCCTATTTTTGTTAATCCCCCTCCGCCTATTGTTCCGGGATGAATAGTAACATATTCTCTTATTTTATTATTGTTTCCAATAATAAGTTCTGTTTTTTCTCCATTGTATTTCAAATCTTGTGGATCATTGCCTATAGATGCAAATGGATAAATTACATTATTGTTTCCAATTTTAGTTTTTCCAGAAATATTAACTTGAGCATGGATTATTGAATCATTTCCAATTTCAACATCAGGGCCAATTACTGAGTAAGCTCCAATTTTAGCAGATTTTGATATCTTTGCTTTACTATCAATTATTGCTGTACTATGAATCATTTATTTTCTCTTATAAAATTTTTTAAGTCTTTAGATGGGTAACCCATTACTTTTGAATTACTAGGAATATCTTTTATTACACCACTACCACCTCCTATTTGCACATTTTCACCGATTTTTAAATGTCCAGAGATTCCTGCCTGACCACCGATCATAACATTATTACCCAATATTGAACTGCCGGCAAATCCAACTTGTCCGGCAATTATACAATTGTCACCGATCTTTACATTATGAGCAATATGTATTTGGTTATCCAAATATGTATTTTTACCAATTACTGTATTAGACATAGATCCACGATCTATTGTAGATCCACAACCAATTTCTGCGTAGTCATTGATAATTACTAAACCTATTTGGGGATAGCGATAATTATTTTTTTTATCTGGAAAAAAACCAAAACCTTTTTTACCTATTACGCAACTATCTAAAATAAAAACATTATTATGCACTATTGTATTTCTAATTAAAACATTTGATCCAATAGAACAGTTGTCACCAATAATAACATTTTTTTCTATTATTGAATTATGGCCTATGGAGCAATTTTTCCCAATTTTTACATTTTTCCCAACTAATACATTTTTTCCATATTTAACTTTACTTTTGAAATTAGATTTTGAAATTTCTTTTACAGAATGATCGTAGTCATCGGTCACCGCACTAGGATAAAAAACTTTAGTTATCTTAGCAGTATCAACCAGCACATTATCTACTAAAACTTTTTTACATTGCTTTGGTAAAAAATCTTTAAGTTTTTCAGACGTAATACAAAATGTTGCATTTGTTTTAGAAGCAATATCACTATATTTTCTAGAATGAAGAAAAGTAATATCATTTTTATCAGCTGTTAATAGATCTTTAATATCTTTAACTTTGGAATTTTTAAAATTATCTTTATTATCAACATTCGATAACTTTAAAAGCTTATCTATTGGAAAAGGTCCTTTGTTTTGAAAAAAAAGATGATTCATTTATTAAAGTTTTTATCAAAACTTGTGAAAAATACTTATCAAGATTTGTTGCTAATTATTTCTTATCCACAATAGTTGCTGACCATTGAGCATCGGCCATTTTTTTTTCATCAACAAATGCTTCACCTTTATACTTCCAAACTCTTCCGTGTGATCTTATGGCTTCAATATTAAGAAATAATTTACAATCAGGAATTACTGGATTTCGAAATCTTGCTTTTTCAATGTTCATTAAAAAAACTAATTTATTTTCATAAGTTGATTTATCAATTCCATGAGCTGTAAGTGCTGCAGCAGCTTGACCAAAAGCTTCAACAATTAAAACACCAGGCATAACTGGTTGTCCTGGAAAATGTCCTTGAACAAAAAAACTATCTTTTCTTACATCTACTATAGCTGTAGCTGAAAATAATTTTTTAATATTAATTAGTTCACTTATTAAAAGCATAGGTTCTCTATGTGGTAATAATTTTAATATGTCGGCTTTTGATAAAGAATCTGACATTAGTTAGTCTAATTTAATTTTACTGATTTTCTTGTCCAAAAGTTCTAAAATTTCTGTTGTGATATCAAGACTCGATTTACCAATTATAATATTTTTTTTTTGAATTATAATTGAGATAGAATTTTGATCTGCATATTCAGCAAGTATTGGTCTTAACTCATTGACTATTTTGGCAGTGGCCGAAAGACGTTGTTTTGTGATTTTATCAATTTTTTCTTTTCTAAGATTTCTATATTTGCTTGCTTGTTCTCTAAGTTCTTGAATTTCTTTTTGAAATTCTTCTTTTGAAATTATATTTTTTTGTTTAATAATTTCTTGTTCTTTTTTTTTAAGTTCTTTTTCTTTTTTTTGAAAAGTTGCAATATTATCTTTATGAGTTTTTTCTATTTTAGAATTGATATTTTTGCCAACTTTAGAGTTAGCCATGATATAATCAATGTCTACATAAACAACTTTTTCTTGTGCAAATAAATTTGAACAAAAAAATAAAACTAATGAAAAAATTAATAATAAATTTCTCATTAAAAAGTTGTACCTATGTTAAATTGAAATGTTTGAGTCTTGTCTGTGCTAGCTTTTGACAAGGGTTGAGCAAATGTAAAACTTAGCGGTCCTATCGGTGTCCACCAATCAACGCCTAATCCTGTAGAGCTTCTAATCGTGTTTGAATCGTCAATTGTATTTGAATAATCAACGCCCCAAACATTTCCTGCATCAATAAAAAAATTTACATCTAATGTTTCTACGCTTGGCAAAAGCATTGGAATATTTGATGAAAAATTTAAAGATGCTGCATAATTTCCTCCAACATAATCAGATCCGTCTTTTGGACCAACCTTTCCAGACTCAAATCCTCTTAATTTTGTTCTAGGAAGACCTAATCTGTCTGATACTCTTACATCTTTACTATCGTCTAAAGAATTTATTGCTCTAGTATATAAAGAGATATTTGTAATTAATTCTTCTCCCCAAAGATTATATTTTGAGAATTCATATCCATTTAAAATTGCTTTATCATCAGCAACTAAAGGAATATTTTGTAAAAACTGACTTAGGTACCCCTCTGAAGGTCGAAATTTTCGGTTTCTTTTATCATATGTTAATGCATAAAAGAGAGCTGTATCGAAATAATCTCCCTCTTGTTTTTTTAATGTATCTGAAGCTTCTGAATTAGTTTCTAATTTTTCAACAAAAGACGAAATTTTAGGCGTTAAAGTAAAATTTTCGTATTGTTCAAAAGATGTACCAAAACTAAATCCAGTTTTTGAAGATTTATATCCACTTTTAGTCAATTTATCAGTAACTATACTTTGAATATTTGTCGATAAAGCTTTATCAGTATAATTAAAATTTGGATTATAAATTGAAAACTGCCCCTTTATACTGTCGTCTGATACATCTAATGATGTTCTTAATTTAATAGCTCTACCAAGATAATTATTCTCAGAAACAGAGAAACCGATGCTACTACCCTCTGATCCAACTCCAGCTCCAAGTGCTAATTCTCCTGTGGGCTGTTCTTCAACTTTAATATTAATTACTTTAGTATTTTCTTCTTTTCCATCAATTATTTCAGATTGAACGTTTTTAAAAATTCTGAGTGACTTAATATTATTAATTGATTTTGCATGTAATAACTCGTTGAACGGATCTCCTTCATCAACTTCCAACTGATCTCTAATTACTCTTTCTTGTGTTATATTATTCCCAGTTATGTTTACTATTTCAACATATTTTTTTTCTGTTTCAGATATTACTATTTTTAGATTTAGTAAATTTTCATCAAGAACTTCTTCATTAATTTTTGCAGTAATAAATTCATACTCTCTACTTAATGAAATTTTATCTATTTGATCGACCAGTTTTCCCACTCGTGTAAATGAATATATTTCCCCTTCCATATCAGTCAATATTTCACTTACTTTCTCAAAATTTTTAATATTGTAATCAGTTGGAATCACTAGTTCTGTTTTATTAATTCTAAATTTTGGTCCTGCTTCGATATTAAAAATTAAATTAAAATCTCCGCTATCTAATAGTTGAGCAGACGAATCTCTTATCTCTACTTGATAGTATCCCTTATCTAAATAAAAGTTTTTTAACAGTCTTTTATCTAACTGGACTTGGTTGTAGTCTAAATATTTTTTGCTGGTTATAAATTTCCAAAATCTATTTTCTTCACTCGTAATAACATTTCTAAGTTTTCTATCTTTAATAACTTTATTACCAGTAAATTCAATTTTTGAAATTAATGCTTTTTCACCCAAATCTATATCATAGATTAAATTAACAGTATTATTTTCATTTTCTTGTAATGTACTTGTTACTGTCGCAAAATAGTAACCAAAACTTGTAAGAACATTTTTAATTAGTTGTAAATCTTGTGATGCTTGAAATTCATTGTAAGGACTTTTGTCACGAAGTATTATTTCTTTTCTTAAGGCCTCATTTAGTGTTTTTGTTTTAAGGCCTCTTATTTGTAACGTTTGTATAATTTTATTTTCTTCAACGAATATAGTTAATTTTCCATTTTCAATACTTATATTCAGGTCAGAAAAAAAATTTGTATCATATAGATTTTTAAGAATAGTATTTAAATCATTTTGATTGTAATCTTTGCCTATTTCAATTTTTCCAAAATTTATAATTGTCTGTGGAGATACTCTTATATTATTTTTAACTTCAATTTCATTTATCACCTCAGCCCGTAGCGAAGAAATTGAAAAAAAGATTATAAAAAATGTGATAACAATTCTTAACATTTTTTGGATAATACACTTAAGCTTAATGTTTTCAATCTAACATATTTATTTAAATCTTCTATTTGCTTATAATTTTGTGGCTCAATTCGTCTATATTTTAAAAATTCTCTACTATTCAATATTTTTTTCAGCAAAATATGAATATCAGTAAATTTAATCTGATTTTTTAAAAAAAGATTAACTAATTCATCATTAGATCCTATCATAACGGTTTCATATAAGGAAACTTTGTTAGAAAAAAGTTTTAAAAATTTAATTGATGGAAATTTTTTATCATTAACATTTTGAAAATTAAGATTATTCAAATATTCAAAATTTATCTTTTTAGTTGATAAATTAATTTTTGTTTTTTCGTATAAACCATTAAATATTGGAATTTTCATGTCAGTGTCGTGAGCTAAAATTTTAGTTAATCCCTTTTTAAATTTTATAATTGCATGAATATAAGATTTTGGATGTATTACAATTTTGAATCTTTTTAAATCTACTTTAAAGATTCTTTGTGCTTCTAAAATTTCAAAAACTTTATTCATGAGAGTTGCAGAATCGATGGAAATTTTTTTCCCCATTGACCAATTAGGATGCTTGATAGCTTTCTTTGGTGAAATTTTATAAAATTTTTTTAGAGGAAAATTTAATAATGGACCTCCTGATGCGGTAATAATAATTTCCTCAACATCATCAATCTCATTATTAGAAAGAAGAGCATTAATTGAAAAATGCTCTGAGTCGACTGGAATAAATTGAGTATTATACTTTTTCAATTCTTTGTTAATTAAATTCCAGCCACATATTATTGATTCTTTATTAGCTATAGCAACTTTTTTGCTATGTTTTATTATATTTAGAATAGGATTTAGTCCCTCTATTCCTGAAATCGCACACATTGTATAATCGATTTTGAGTTTATTATTTTTAAGAAAGTCGTCCAAATTATTAAAAATTTTTAGTTTACTTTTTTTAAATTTTTTTTTAATTTTATTAAAATAATAAAAATTATTAATAACTAAATTTTTTGGTTTTAATTTAGAAATTTGTTTTAAAATTTCACTATAATTTTTATTTGTGGTAAGTAAAATTACATTAAAAGATTTTTTTTCGTTAGAAATAATTTGAACTGTTGTTTTTCCAATTGAACCAGTAGATCCTAAGATTGCAATATTTTTTTTCATCTAAAAAACCAAGTTTAACGATATTGTAAAATATGAAAATGGAAATGCAAATATCATTCCATCGGCTCTATCTAAAAGACCACCATGACCTGGTATAATTTTTCCTGTATCTTTTATTTTTGCCATTCTTTTAAAATAAGAAATAACAATATCACCTATTTGACTGATAGCTGAAATAGTAATTACAAATGCGAATAAACTTAATGAAAATTCTTCAGAAACTAGATATCCCATAAAAACTGATACCGAAATTAATGATAGAAGGAATCCACCTATCATGCCTGAATATGTTTTTTTTGGACTAATCTTTATTAGTTTTGGACCTTTCAATAATTTACCAAAAAAATATCCTCCTATGTCTGTCGAAACACATACAATCATTATTAATAAAAACCAAAAAAGACCCATGTCTGTTTCAGAGCGGAGTTTATATATCGTATATGCAGATATAATTAAAAAAATGAACCCATAAAAACTGTATTTTTTTTTTTTACTCATCATATGCCACTCATATGCAATTATGCAAAAACAAATCAATATGAAAAAATTAAAAAAATAAGACCCTTTAATAATAAAAAAAAAAGTTATAGGTATTAAAATAATTGAACTTAGAATTCTATTAGCTAGCTCTTTTTTCATTAAATATTTCCAAAATTTCTTTTAGTCTTTTGAAATTTATTAAGTATATTTATATAATCTTTTTTTTTAAAATCTGGCCACATTTTTTTTATAAAAAATAGTTCAGAATAGGCTAATTGCCACAACAAAAAATTACTTAGTCTGTATGTATTACCGGTTCTAATTAAAATATCTGGATCAGGAATACCGGTTGTGTACAAAAATGCATTTAAAGATTTTTCATTAATAATGGAGTTTTTATTTTTCATTGATTTCATAGCCTGTATTATCTCATCTTTTGAACCATAATTTAATGCTAAATTAATTTGTAATTTTTTGCTTTTGATCGTTTGATTTTCTGATGAGATTAGTAATTTTTGAGTTTTTGGAGGAAATTTCTTTATGTTACCAAGAATTTTTAACTTAATATTGTTTTTTATTAAACTTTCGATTTTTTCTTTAAGAAATGTTTCAAGCAAATTAAGTAAAAAATTAATTTCAATTCTTGGTCTTTTCCAGTTTTCTGTTGAAAAAGCATAGAGTGTTAAAAATTTGATTTTTTTCTTAAGAGATTGCTCAATTATCATTTCGACGGTTTTTAAACCTTCTTTATGACCTAAATTTCTAGATTTTTTATTTTTTATGCCCCAGCGCCCATTGCCATCCATTATTATGGCTACATGCTTAATCTGGTTCATATCGTCATTATTTCTTTTTCTTTAGTTTCAACTTTATTATCGATTTTTTTAATATGTTCATCTGTAAAAGTTTGAATAATTTTTTCAAATTTCTTTTCTTCATCTTCACTTATATCTTTGTTTTTTAATAAATTTTTTAAATCATCATTAGCTTCTCTTCTAATATTTCGTATTGAAACTTTACATTTTTCTCCCATTGATTTAATCATCTTCTTAATCTCGTTTCTTCTCTCTTCGCTTAAATCAGGAATTGGAAGTCTCATTAATTGACCATCTATTTGTGGGTTCAAGCCAAGTTCAGACTTTTTAATTGCTGAATCTATCAAAGAAACATTGTTCTGATCCCAAACCTGAATATTAATCATTCTTGGCTCAGGAGTTGTTATGCTTCCTAACTGATTAATAGGCATCTTTTGGCCATACACGTCAACTTTAATAATATCTAGCATATTAGAATTTGCCCTTCCTGTTCTTAAGGACGACAATTCTTTTAAAAAAACTTCAAAAGTTTTCCCCATCTTAAGGCTATACGATTTATCGTTA
>MDTG01161580.1_pt1 | contig 11203 bp, 10 predicted proteins | sample 811421 | NCBI WGS metagenome assembly MDTG01 (sample SAMN05326645, study PRJNA326480) | marine metagenome | isolation source: seawater | place: Pacific Ocean: South East | collected 2011
ACCCAAAGAATGCGCGAAAAAAAGGTATGGATTTTCTTGCTATACGAGAATACGGTCATGAAGAGTTAATTTTAAAATTACAAACCAAAGGATACTCGCGTCAGATCTCAATCGAGACAGTTGATAAGCTTCAACAAGATGGCTTACAGGATGATTCAAGGTTTGCGGAGAGTTACTCTCGCTCCAGATATAAGCAAGGAAAAGGCCCAGCAAGAATAACACATGAACTCGAAGCTAAGAAACTTGCAATAAAAGTCATCGATGCAGCTTTGGCAACTTTAGAAGTAGATTGGTTTGATTTAGCGAGAGAAGTAAGAGTGAGAAAGTTTGGAGCAGAATCACCATTAGAATATAAAGAGAAATCAAAACAAATGCGTTTTCTTCAATCACGTGGTTTTAGTATGGAGCAGATCTCAGCTGCATTTAAAAATTAAATTTCGTAACAATAATAATTAAATAATTTTGCAAAATATCCTAAAAAGAAAATGTTAATATTTTAATTTTATCTATACACTATTGATGTATGAAATCGCTTACTAGCAATGATTTACGACAAAAGTTCTTAGACTATTTTCATGATCTAGGTCATGAGAAGGTAAAAAGTTCGTCACTTGTCCCAAGCAATGACCAAACTTTACTATTTACCAATGCTGGTATGGTTCAATTTAAAGATGTATTTCTTGGAAAAGACAAAAGAAAATATCAACGTGCAGTTTCCTCACAACGCTGCCTTCGTGCAGGTGGTAAACATAATGATCTTGAAAATGTTGGTTATACTGCAAGACATCATACTTTTTTTGAAATGCTGGGAAATTTCAGTTTTGGTGACTACTTTAAAGAAGAGGCAATTTTTCAGGCATGGGATTTTTTAACAAATAGCCTTAAATTACCTGAAGAAAAATTATGGATTACAGTCTATAAGAATGATGATGAAGCTGCCGATATCTGGCTAAATAAAATTAAAATTGATCCAAAAAGATTCTCTCGATTGGGAGAAAAAGACAATTTTTGGTCAATGGGTGACACTGGACCATGCGGTCCATGCAGTGAAATATTCTACGATCATGGGTCAAATATAGTTGGTGGACCTCCAGGCTCGAAGGATGAGGATGGAGATCGTTATATTGAAATCTGGAATTTGGTCTTTATGCAGTTTGATCGAGATGAGAATGGCTCAATGACAGCCCTGCCAAAGCCCTCTGTCGATACTGGTATGGGTCTGGAAAGATTGGCGGCAGTGATGCAATCAGTGCACAGTAATTATGAGACTGATTTATTTAAAAACTTAATCTCTGCAACAAAGAAAATTTTGGCAATAGAAGTACAAGGATCAAGCTCATTGAATGTTATTGTTGATCATATTCGTGCTTGTGCTTTTTTAATTATTGATGGAGTTAACCCTGGGAATGAGGGTAGGAATTATGTTTTGAGAAGAATTCTTAGAAGAGCAATCCGTCATGGTAAGAAGTTAGGCGTTCAAGAGGCTTTTTTCTATAAATTGGTAGCGCCATTAGCAAAAGAGATGGGTGAGGCTTATCCAGAATTGGTGAGCTTTAAATCAAAAATTGAAGATGTAATTAAGGCAGAGGAGAAGCGTTTTTCTGTCACTTTAGATCAAGGAATGGAAATTCTTGAAGAAGCAATTAAAAATTTAAATGACCTCATATTACCAGGTGAAATTGCTTTTAAGTTATATGATACATATGGATTTCCAGTTGATTTAACCAATGATATCGCACGTGAACGAAATATATCTATTGATATGGACGGCTTTGAAAAAGCAATGCAGACACAACGATCGAGAGCTAGAAAAGCAAACAAATTTACCCAAACTAAGGAATTGAATCTTGAGGCAAACACGTATTCAGACTTTCTGGGTTATGAATTTACGGATAATGATTCGAATGTCACTGAATTATTTTCACAGGGTGTTGCTGTTAACTCTATTCAGGTTGGAGATGAGGGGATGTTAGTTACAAATGCGACTGCCTTTTATGCTGAATCTGGGGGACAAGTTGGTGATACAGGTGTTATTGAGACCAAGGATAGCGTCTTCAAGGTTACAGATACACAAAAGTGTGGCGAAGCGATTATGCACTATGGTGTGGTTAATGTTGGCGAAATAACAGTTGGTAATCAAGTAAAAATGCGGATCAATAAACATCAACGTTTATGTATTGCTGCTAACCATTCTGCTACGCATTTGATGCATGCCGCATTGAGAAGTATTCTTGGTGATAATGTGATGCAAAAAGGATCATTGGTCGATGCTAATCGGCTACGTTTTGATTTCTCTCATAATAAACCTTTATCTAAAGAGGAGCTCACTAAGATCGAGTCAGAAGTAAATTATCATATTCAATGTAACCACAGAGGAAGTACAGTGCTTATGACTTATGATGATGCAATAAAGTCAGGCGCCATGGCCTTATTTGGTGAAAAATATGCAGATAAAGTAAGAGTCCTGAACTTTGGTGACTATTCCATTGAATTATGTGGTGGTACTCATGTGGCACGAACTGGTGATATTGGACTTTTTAAAATTATATCTGAAAGTGGGGTAGCATCTGGTATAAGACGAATAGAGGCAGTGACAGGAATGTTGGCTATCAAAAAGTTAACATCCTATAAAGACATCATTGATAATGCATCATCTCTTTTAAAGACATCATCAGATCAAGTACTCACTAAAATTGAACAACTTTTAAAACAAAATAGAGTTTTAGAGAGGGAGCTTGCTGCCACAAAACAACAAATACTGGGAGGTGATTCGTCAGATCTTACTGAGCGTGTTATCCAGATAGGAAAGATTAACATCTTGATTCATAGATTAGATGGTTTAGACGCGAAAAGTTTAAGAACGGCTATTGATAAATTTAAAAGTAAACTGGGCAGCGCTATAGTGATCTTAGGTTCGATACATGAAGATAAAGTTAAATTAGCTGTGGGGGTGACTAAGGATCTTAATAATCAAATCAGTGCTGGGAATTTAATAAAATCAATTGCAGAGATAGTTGGTGGTAAAGGTGGGGGTAGACCTGATTTTGCTCAAGCCGGTGGTCCCGATAAAGAAAAAGTAGATGAGGCGTTAAAATTGGCTCTAAAATTAATAAAAGATGAACTATGAAGAAATTTTTTATATAGTTACATTTGAAATGATTAATTTGAAGAAGGGTGAGTTATAGATGCTAATTCTAACAAGGCGAGCTGGTGAGGCACTTATGATAGGAGAAGATGTTTGTATAAAAGTGCTTGGGGTAAAAGGAAATCAGGTAAGAATCGGGATAGATGCGCCCAAAGATGTGGCTGTGCATAGAGAAGAAATTTTTGACCGCATTCAAGATGATGGAGATTACGAGACTGAATGATTACCATGGAATATCGCTTCCAGTATAATCTAAAAAGCAACCAGATTCTGATCGCTCTAAACTATCTATTACTTTAATCATTCCCGAGACGCTCGTATTTTTATCAATTAGACCATTTGGGCCGCCCATATCTGTCTGCACCCAACCAGGATGGAGGAGTGCGACAATCATCTCGTCGCTTTTCAGATCGATGGATAAACTCTTCACGACTGCATTTAGAGCTGCTTTTGTGCTTCGATAGACATATGATCCACCACCAGAATTATCATCAATTGAACCCATTTTTGAAGTAATATAGATTAGTTTTTTTTTCGACCCTTTTTTTAGATTATCAATGATCAATTGAGTAAGAATAACTGGCGCAATAGTATTAATTTTTAGAGCAGGAATCCAAGTTTCAATATCTACATGTTTAAATGAGGAGTTTCTTGGTCCATAGACACCAGCATTATTAATAAAAATATCAATAGCAATATCACCCAATAGATTTGGGAAAGTTTTTAAAGATTTTTCTGAACTTACATCTAATGAAATGATCTCTAATTTATCATAGGTGACACCCATCTGAATTAGTTCATCAGAACTGTGTTTGTCTCTAAAAGTACCAATTACATGGTCCCCTCTATCAAGATAATGCTTAATAAACTCAAGTCCTAGTCCACGATTTGCTCCCGTCACTAATATGGTTGCCATCTAATTAATCCTCTTTGATTGCATTTTTAATTTGTTCATAATAATTTTTTGTATAACTCGAATCTGGTTCCCCATTACTATTATAAAGATTTTTTTCGATCCGTTCTCTTACTGCATCAGGTAGAAAATCCGAAGACCATAATGGGCTTGATATTTTCCACCATGCTGATGCATATGGGGTCCCAAGATAATATTCGGTATCTAAGTCAATTTGAGATTTCCAAAATGTATCATCCACGATACCAGCTTCTGCCATTCTGTAGAGATTGATCCAGCGATTGATGGGAGAGAATGTTTGTGCTTCCATAACTCGCATTTCTGAAATACTCAAATCTTTTGGATTGAGAAGTGCTTTTTCATATACCGCTGGTAGGTTTTCACCAGCAAAGATTGTATCGGCATTAATATAAGAATTATAATAATCATTTGTTAAGGTGACTTTCAAGAGATTACGATCTTCTATCATCTGAAAGATAACTGAGATTAAGCCGACAATAACACCAAGATTAGTAGCAATAGTAAACCATTTTGTTGAAATTTCTTGTCTCATAATATGCTCCTTAGATTTTTAATAAGGGTAACACTTTAGTTAAAGTTAGATAATCATTAATGAATATCATTAAAATATTAAATTTAACTCGACCTGTTCTCCACAAATCCTTATAGTTCGCTACCTTATATAAAACGACTGTATCTTCCATTCAAAAAATTAAAAAATTTATGTCTCTAGGTATATTTCATTGATTTCAACTTCTAATATCACCATGCAGTTTGCTGCAAAACCACTTTTTGAGAATATTTCTGTAAAATTTGGTGATGGCAATCGTTATGGTTTAATTGGTGCTAATGGATGTGGAAAATCAACCTTTATGAGGATATTGGATGGCAGTTTAGTCCCTAGTTCTGGACATGTTGCAATCAGCCCACATGACCGTATTGGCAAATTAAATCAAAATCAATTTGCTTTTGAGAAATACGATGTCGTTGATACGGTAATTATGGGGCATCAGGAACTATGGAGAATTAAACAAGAACGTGATCGTCTCTATGCGTTGCCTGAGATGTCTGAAAAGGAAGGTCTGCAGGTGGCTGATCTTGAGATTCAATATGCTGAATTAGATGGCTATACCGCTGAGAGTCGAGCAGGTGAACTACTTATGGGGGCCGGTATTTCGCAAGAATTACATTACGGAGAAATGAGCGCGATTGCTCCAGGCTGGAAGTTACGAGTTCTTCTAGCTCAAGCATTATTTTCTGATCCAGATATTTTATTGCTCGATGAACCGACCAATAATTTAGATATTAATGCTATTCGATGGTTAGAAGAATTACTGGCACAGCGAAAATCAACCATGATTATTATTTCACATGATAGGCATTTTTTAAATTCAGTTTGTACCCATATGGCTGATATTGATTATGGTGAGTTACGTCTATATCCTGGCAATTATGATAATTTTATGATCGCATCTACTCAGGCACAAGAAAGACTGCATGCCATTAATGTAAAGAAATCAGCTAAGATTAGTGATTTAAAGCAATTTGTAAGCCGGTTTTCTGCCAATGCATCTAAAGCGAAACAAGCTACCTCTCGTGCCAAACAAATAGAGAAAATCAAATTAGAAGAAATAAAACCTTCGAGTCGAGTTAGCCCTTATATTAGATTCAATCAAACTAAGAAATTATATCGCCAAGCATTAACACTCGAAGATTTTGGACATAGTTTTGAGCATGAAAATTTATTCAACTCAGGCAATTTAATTTTATCTGCTGGGACTCGATTGGCTATTATAGGTGAAAATGGTTCTGGTAAGACTACATTTTTACGTTGTTTAATGGGTGAATTAAAAAATCACAGTGGCTTGATTCAATGGGCACAAAATGCATCATTAGGTTATTGCCCTCAGGATAGTACGACTGATTTTGAATGTGAAGATACATTATTTAATTGGATGAGTCAGTGGCGTAATTCTGGTCATGGAGATCAAATTGTACGTGCAACATTGGGCCGCTTACTTTTCTCATCAGAGGATTTTGAGAAAAAAGTAAATGTTTGCTCGGGAGGTGAGAGAAACAGATTATTATTTGGCAAAATAATGATGATGGAGCCTAATATAATACTCATGGATGAACCTACAAATCATATGGATATAGAAGCCATTGAAGCGCTTAATTTAGCTTTAGAGCATTTTGAGGGAACATTAATATTTGTTAGTCATGACCGTGAATTTGTTTCATCATTAGCCACTAGAATTATTGAAATTAAAAACGAGAAGTTAATTGATTTTAAAGGGACTTATGATGAGTATTTATCAAGCCAAATAAAAGAAAATGAGGGTATTAAAACTTAGTCATATAGATCCTTTGAATGCTATTATTGGTTTTTTTGAAGGAGTAAATAATGAATGTTACTGTTGCAGCAACTCAAATGGCATGTACTTGGGATATAAAACAGAATATTGAAAAAGCCACCAATATAATTCATAAAGCAGCCGATCTAGGTGCGGAAATTATATTACTTCAAGAATTATTTGAAACTCCATATTTTTGTATAGATACGAAAAATGAACATTTTGATTTAGCTAAAACTTTAGCAGAGCAACCAACGATAAAGAGTATGCAAGTTATAGCAAAAGATCGAGGTGTAGTTTTACCGATCTCTTTTTTTGAAAAATCAGGATTGGTTTACTTCAACTCTATCGTTGTTATTGACGCAGATGGATCGATTGTTGGTCAGTATAGAAAAAGTCATATTCCTGACTTTCCACTTTATGAAGAAAAATTCTATTTCAGTCCCGGTGATACTGGATTCCGAGTTTTTGATACAAAATATGGCCGACTCGGTATTGGAATATGTTGGGATCAATGGTTTCCAGAGGCTGCTAGGGTTATGGCATTAATGGGCGCCGAAATACTGCTCTACCCAACCGCCATTGGCAATGAGTTAGATCAACCAGATTTTGATAGCAAGGATCATTGGCAAATGACTATGCGGGGTCATGCAGCGGCAAATATCATACCTGTGATTGCATCTAATCGAATTGGAAATGAGTCGAGTGATAACCTTTCAATGGAGTTCTATGGTTCTTCATTTATATCTAACCATCTGGGAGAGCTGATTGGTGAAGCTGATCGCAAGTCAGAAAATATTATTACTCATTCATTTGATCTTACTGAGATATCACGATATCGGCGAAATTGGGGGGTCTATAGAGATCGACGCCCTGATCTCTATGAAGGGATTCTCTCGTTAGATGGCAATCAAACCAATAAGACAGATTATGCATAAGATTCCTAATCTCAGGGTATTCATAGCACTATCACTTATTGCGGTCATAAGTATCTATCCTGTGTTAGCCTTACCAGTAATGATAGGAATTCTGATGGACCATGCAGAGATGTCCTCTTTTTCTGCTGGTTGGCTAGTTTCTATAGGAACTCTAGCAACTGCATCTGCAGGTTTCTTAATGTCCATTAAGATGGATGGCATCAATTTTCAAAAATTTTCAAGAATTGCATTGTTAATAGCGATATGTATGGATTTACTGTCCGCGTTTAGTGCAAGCGCCACAATTATTTTTTTCTTAATGCGAGTAATATGGGGAATTGCAATGGGGATTGCTCATGCCATTAGTATATCCTCAATCGCACACTATGATAACTATAAGCATGGCTATGGTATTTATGTGGGTTTGCAATTTATTGTAAGTGGTATCGCGCTTTACATCGTGCCAGTATATTCTGATTTAATTGGTGTTATGGGATTTTTTATTGGTTTTGCGGTACTGGATTTTATGGCATTTCTTGCAACTAAGTCTCTCACCACTGAACACAAGCATCCAGCCAGTAATAATAAAACTAAGTCAGGTTTGAGTGCTATTGTTACGGTACCTGCTTTATTAGCTATTATAGGTTTTACGTTATTTGAGGCCGCTAATACTTCACAATTTTCTTATATAGAAAGATTTGGGGTGATATCAGATATTACTGAACATCAAATAGGGTCTGCCCTTCTCGTTGGATCTCTTTTGGGTATTCCAGGCGCACTATCAATCTTTCTTATTGGCGATAAATTTGGATTAATAAAACCACTGGCATTTGGGTTGTTATTGCCAGTTTTAGCACTAATCATGCTTTTATCTTCTAATAACTATTCTGTTTACTTTATAACTAGCTGCTTACTTGGTTTTTCATGGTCATTTTGCATGCCGTTCATCGATTCTTTACTAGCCAGAATCGATCGTAAAGGAAGGGTAGTAGCTGCTGGTTCGTCAATCTCGTTTTTTGGATCTGCTTTAGGTCCAGGAATAGCCGCAATTGTTGTTTCAGGGGAGCAGTATAGTAATTCATTTGTTTTGTCTATTGGACTGTTTCTCATAACATTATTAGTTTTTATAACTTTGGGAAAAAAAATGCAGGATACCTCATGAGAACATGGAACCTTAAAACTGACCCAAGAGACCTAGGGTATTTTATGCCGGGAGAATGGGTTGAGCATAATTGTTGCTGGATGGCTTGGCCATGCAGAAGCGGTCTTTGGTCCAGAAATCAAGAGACTATGCAAGAATATGCAAATGTGGCAAATACTATTGCAAAATTTGAACCATTAAAAATGTTGGTACCTTCAGAGCAAATTGATAGTGCCACTAATTTTCTTAATCAGAGTGTTGAAATTGTCGAGATGAGAATCGATGATTCTTGGGCTCGAGATTCAGGACCAAACTTTCTTATTGGCGGAGATAATCTGGCTGGCTCAACTTGGGTTTTTAATGCCTGGGGTGAAAAATATCACCCTTATGATCAAGATGCACAAATGGCAAAAAGAATTCTAGAGCACGTCAATGCTGATATTTTTCCAAGTTGGTTAGTGGCAGAAGGAGGAGGTATCAGTGTTGACGGTGAGGGCACCATCATCACAACTGAATCTTGCTTGCTTAATAAAAATCGGAATCCAAAAAGAGAACGTTCGCAAATAGAAGATGAATTATGTCGTACTTTAGGTGGCACAAAAGTGATATGGATACCTGGTGATATAGAGGAAACTGAAACGGATGGCCATGTTGATGGAATAGCGGCTTTTATTGAACCAGGTAGAGTATTGGTGGAGGTGAATAGTGATAAAAGTGATCCTCATTACCAAGTAGGCATTGACAATACCAATGCGCTAAAAAATAAAAGAGATGCCAAAGGAAGACAATTACAAATTGAATTTATTGAGGAAGGTATTTATCACCAGGATGTCTGGAATGGTGGTTGTAGTTCTTATATCAATTCATATTTGGCTAATAATGCAGTTATAGTTCCTGCATATGGGTATGATCGTGATTATTTAGCTGTAGAAACATACTCAAAACTTTATCCAAATCGAGAAATTATCCAAGTTCCCATTCATAATATTGCAACTGGTGGTGGTGGAATCCATTGTATTACTCAACAACAACCAAAACTTTAAAGAAGAATTTATCTTGAGCAGAAAACGTCTTCTTTATTTGAATAATGGCACCACTTTAAGCTCGGCAAATAAACTTGATGAACGATTCGAAAGTTTTGGTCTTAGGGTTGAAAAATTTTGGGCATTCAATAATGAATTTCCAAGCAATTTATTTGATTATGATGGAATATTTATTTCAGGCAGTCCGCATGGTGCTTATGAGGATATTTCTTTTATTAACGAGGAGCATGAATTAATTATTGAGGCGGCATCAAAAGACATACCAATGCTTGGTATTTGTTTTGGTCAACAGCTATTAGCATCTGCATTATGTGGAAGAGAACAAGTATTTCGCAGACAATCTTGTGAAGTAGGTTATAAGTCTCTCAAGACAACAAATCTAATAAAGAATGACAGTATTTGTTCCCATTTAGATGAGAGTGTATCCATGTTTGTCTGGCATAATGATGAAGTTAAACCAAATCATCCTGATCTTAATATCATTGCTTATTCTGATGATTGCCCTAATCATATATTTCGATATAAAGACAAGTTAATCTGGGGTATTCAGGGTCACCCTGAAATAACCTTAGCTGAGTCAAAAAAGTGGTTTGAAGAAAATCGCAATGACTTAGAAAAAGATGGTGCCAATGTAGAAACGTTGATAAATGTAGCAGATGAGGTTAAACCAGCTAAAATTATGATAGAGCGATTCGCTAAACTAATTTAGAATTAGATGATATGAATAAAGTAAAATACTCTCCTTTTCATATACTATATTTTATTTTGACATTTACATGTTGCAGCGTGAATGCGAATGAAATTTTCTTTGCAAGCTGGGGTGGAGCCTATCAACGCGCTTTAGAGAATGCTTGGTTGGATCCATTTTCAGAGGCCACTAAGATTGAAATATATAGAGATACAGAGCCTGAAATTGCAAAAATAAGAGCCATGGTTGATACTGAAAATGTTCAATGGGATATCGTGACGGGCGGTGGTGAAACCTTAATGAAAGGCATTGAATACAACTTATTTACAAAAATCACTGCTGATATGGTGGATCAAACATCGATATTAGATTCAGTTAAAAATCAATATGGTGTTCCTACCGAAATTTATTCGACGGTAATTGCTTTCTCTAAAGATAAATTTCCTGATGAGAAGCCAAAAACATTTTCAGATTTTTGGGATATTGATAAATTCCCAGGTAGAAGAACACTTCCTGATGATCCTGCTGCGGTTTTGGAGGCTGCACTGCTTGCTGATGGAGTGAACAAAGCAGAAATATATAAATTATTGAATACGGAGCAGGGTTTAGAGCGTGCTCTGAATAAAATAAGAGAAATTAAAGATCATATTACTTTTTGGTGGTCAAGTGGCGCACAACCAGTTCAAGCATTGGGTAGTGGGGAGGTTGATTTTGCGCTTGGTTGGAATGGTCGATTTCAAGCAGGCATCGATAATGGATTAAATATTGAAATGGCTTGGAATGAGAGTATTTCTCATGTTGGTTATATGATGATCCCACGAGGAGCACCTAATCAAAAACAAGCTTTAGAGTTTCTTAATTATATTACTCAACCTCAAATTCAAGCAAAAATTAGTAATTTTATTTCATATGGACCAGCGGGTGAAGAAGCACTAAAGTATATTGATAAAGAGACCATGACTAAGCTACCATCCACTAAAGAGCGAATAAATAATACATTAT
>MDTG01316286.1_pt1 | contig 11203 bp, 7 predicted proteins | sample 811421 | NCBI WGS metagenome assembly MDTG01 (sample SAMN05326645, study PRJNA326480) | marine metagenome | isolation source: seawater | place: Pacific Ocean: South East | collected 2011
ATAGCTATATCGGCTGGTTCGCGATGCTGTTCGCTGCGGGCATGGGAATCGGCCTGCTGTTCTTCGGCGTGTCCGAGCCGATGAGCCATTTCTCCTCGTCGCTCGGCGGCACGGCGATGGAAGACGGTGCGCGCACTGACTGGGCACCGCTGGGTGCGGCAGGCGGTGACGAGGCGGCGGCACAGCGGCTTGGCATGGCAGCAACGATCTTTCACTGGGGTCTGCACCCTTGGGCGATCTATGCCGTGGTGGCGCTGGCACTTGCGCTGTTCTCCTATAACAAGGGCCTGCCGCTGACGCTGCGCTCGGCGTTCTACCCGCTTCTGGGCGAGCGTGTCTGGGGCTGGTGGGGTCACATCATCGACACGCTGGCGGTGTTTGCCACGCTCTTCGGTCTGGCGACCTCGCTCGGCTTTGGTGCGGAGCAGACGGCCTCGGGTCTGACCTTCCTCTTCGGGTCCGGTGACGCGGCAGAGGGGACACGCTCCTTCATGGGCATCACCTATGGCAACAGCGACGAGTCGGGCGTGGCCAACAACCCGCTTCTGCTGGTGATCCTGATTTCCGCGATCACCGCTGTCGCACTTGTGTCGGTCGTGCGTGGCCTTGACGGTGGCGTCAAGGTGCTCTCGGAGATCAACATGGGGCTGGCCGCGATCCTGCTCTTGTTCGTGTTCTTCGTGGGCGGGCCGATCTTCCTGCTGACGCTGTTCTTCGACAGCATCTGGGCGTATCTGCAGAACGTCGTTGCGCTGAGCAATCCGTTCGGCCGTGAAGACACCAACTTCATGCAGGGCTGGACGTCGTTCTACTGGGCCTGGTGGATCTCCTGGTCGCCCTTTGTCGGCATGTTCATCGCGCGCGTCAGCCGCGGCCGCACGGTGCGTGAGTTCGTGACCTGCGTGCTCATCATTCCGACACTGGTCTGCGTGCTGTGGATGACAGTCTTTGGTGGCACAGCGCTCAATCAGGTGGTGGTCGATGGCTATACCGGGGCGCAGGAGGCGGCGCTTGAACTCAAGCTGTTCAAGATGCTTGCGGAACTGCCACTGGCGACGATCACCTCGGTGATCGGGATCATCCTGGTAATCGTGTTCTTCGTCACCTCGTCGGACTCCGGGTCGCTCGTGATCGACACGATCACGGCGGGCGGCAAGGTCGACGCGCCGGTGTCGCAGCGTGTGTTCTGGTGCATCTTCGAAGGCGCGGTCGCGGTCGTGCTGCTGATCGGCGGGGGCCTTGCGGCGCTGCAATCGGCGGTGATCTCGACCGGCTTGCCGTTCACGCTGGTGCTGTTGGTGATGTGCTACGCGATCTGGAAGGGGCTTGCCGCCGAAAAGCGCTGAGCACAGCCTGACCTAACCCAATGAGAGGCCCCCCGGGTGTTGCACCCCGGGGGGCTTTGCTATTTGCTATGGCGAAATCATGATGGGGGACGTGGGGTCGTGATACTGGACAATGAATTCGTGCGCGCGCAATTTCCGGCATTCGCGGAGCCGACGCTTGCGGGGCAGGCATTTTTCGAGAATGCGGGCGGGTCTTATACCTGCGCGCCGGTGATTGCCCGGCTGGAGCGGTATTACCGGCAGCGCAAGGTGCAGCCCTATGCGCCCTACGAGGCCAGCCGTCTGGCCGGTGAAGAGATGGATGAGGCGCGGGCGCGGCTGGCCGCGATGATGGGGGTGGCAACGGATGAGTTGAGCTTTGGCCCCTCGACCACGCAGAACACCTATGTTCTGGCGCAGGCGTTCCGGCAATGGATGCAGCCGGGCGATGCGATCATCGTGACCAATCAGGATCACGAGGCCAATTCCGGGCCATGGCGGCGGCTGGCCGATGAGGGGTTCGAGGTACGCGAGTGGCGGATCGACCCGGACACCGGCCTGCTCGATCCGGCTGATCTGGAGAACCTGCTGGATGAGCGTGTCCGGCTGGTGTGTTTTCCGCATTGCTCCAACGTGGTGGGCGCGATCAACCCTGTGGTTGAGGTCACCGCGCTTGCCCATGCGGCGGGGGCGTTTGTCTGCGTCGATGGTGTGAGTTACGCACCGCACGGCCTGCCCGATGTGGGCGGCATGGGCCCTGATATCTACCTTTTTTCGGCCTACAAGACCTACGGGCCGCATCAGGGCATCATGGTGATGCGCCGCGAGTTGGGCAACCTGCTGCCCAATCAGGCGCATTATTTCAACGCGGATGCGCTCTACAAGCGGTTCACCCCGGCAGGCCCCGATCACGCGCAGGTGGCGGCAAGTGCCGGCATGGCCGATTACATCGACGCGCTCGCCGCGCATCACGGGGTCGAGGGCGAGGCGGGCGCGCGCAATGCGGGGGTGCATGATCTGATGCGCGCGCATGAAACGGCGCTGTTGCAGCCGCTGCTCGATTATCTCAAGGACCGCAATTCCGTGCGCCTGATCGGGCCGACCGATGTGGCGGCCAAGGCCCCGACCGTGGCCGTGGCACTCAGCCGTCCGGGGGCCGAGGCGGCGGCGGATCTGGCCGCGCATGGCATCATGGCGGGGGGCGGCGATTTCTACGCGGTGCGGCCGCTCACGGCCATGGGCGTGGATACGGAGAAGGGCGTGCTGCGGCTGAGCTTTGTGCATTATACGTCACGCGCGGAGGTGGATATGCTTCTGACCGCGCTCGACGATATTCTTTGATCCGGCCCCGGCGGCCTTGCGTAAGACAGTGAAAGACCGGGGCAGGGGATGACCGACATTACACCGAGTATCGTATGGCTACGCCGTGATCTGCGGCTGAGCGACAACCCTGCCTTGACGGCGGCCTGCGCACGTGGCGGGCCGGTCATTGTCGTGTTCATTCACGAGGACAGCGTCGCGCGCCTGGGTGCGGCCCCGAAATGGCGGCTTGGGCTGTCGCTTGATGACCTCGCGGACTCGCTGGCGGCGAAGGGCAGCCGTTTGATCCTGCGCAGCGGCGACGCGTGCGATGTGCTCCTCGATCTGATCAAGGAGACGGGGGCGGAGGCGGTGCATTGGTCCCGGCTATACGACCCCGAGGCGATTTCCCGCGACAGTGCAATCAAATCCGCGCTGAAAGAGCGCGGTATCGAAGCCGAGAGCCATAACGCGCATCTGCTGTTCGAGCCATGGACGGTCGAGACGCAGCAGGGCGGGTTCTACAAGGTCTATACCCCGATGTGGCGCGCGGTGAAGGATCGCGATGTGCCCGCACCCGAGAGCACGCCACAGCACATTCCCGCGCCCGAGGCATGGCCCGAAAGTGAGCGTCTGGAGGAGTGGACCCTTGGCGCCGCCATGCAGCGCGGGGCCGAGGTTTGCCTGCCGCATCAATGCGTGGGTGAGGCGGCGGCGCAGGGGCGGCTTGGGGCCTTTGTGGGCGGCGCGATTGCCGATTATGCCACGGTCCGCGATCTGCCCGCCAAGCCCGGCACCTCGGGCCTGTCCGAGAACCTGACCTATGGCGAAATATCCGCGCGCCAGTGCTGGCATGCCGGGCTGCGCGCTCTGCATGAGGGGGCGGCGGGGGCTGAGACATGGCTCAAGGAGCTGGTGTGGCGCGAGTTCGCCTATCACCTGATCTATCACACGCCGCGCATCGCGAGCGGCAACTGGCGCGAGGAATGGGATGCGTTTCCGTGGAACGAGGATGCCGACAGGCCCGAGGTGATCGCCTGGAAACAGGGCCGCACCGGCGTGCCGTTTGTCGATGCCGCGATGCGCGAGATGTATGTGACCGGCACCATGCATAACCGCGCCCGGATGATCGTGGCGTCGTACCTGACCAAGCATCTGATGACACATTGGAAGATCGGCCTTGAGTGGTTCGCCGATTGCCTGACCGACTGGGACCCGGCCTCGAACGCCATGGGCTGGCAATGGGCGGCGGGCTGCGGGCCGGATGCGGCACCCTATTTCAGGGTCTTCAACCCCGAAACGCAACTGCATAAGTTCGACCCCGAAGGTGCGTATGTCCGCCGTTGGATCGCGGAAGGCACGCGCAGCCCCAGTGAGACGGCGCTGTCCTATTTCGACGCCATCCCGCGCGCCTGGGGCCTCTCACCGCAGGATCGCTACCCGGCGCCGGTGGTGGGTCTGAAAGAGGGGCGCGAACGCGCGCTTGCCGCATATCAGGCGCGGGGGTTCTGAATGGGCAGTACCATAGTTGAAAAATCTTGCCCCATCGGGGCTCAAGCCCCTAGCCTTGACGATGACACACGAGGAAATGACCGCATGATCCTGACCGACACCACCGGCCAGACCGACCTGCCACGCTATTTCGCCCGCTCTTTTGCCGTGGCCCGCCAGATCAGCGCCGGGCGGCTCGATATCGTGCTGCCCGATGGCCGGACGTTTCGCGCCGAAGGGCCGCGCCCCGGCCCGGTCGCGGTGCTGGAGATCCACGACCCGGAGGTGTTTGCCCGGCTGGTGCGCGAGGGCTATCTGGGGTTTTGTGAGGCCTATCTTGACGGTGACTGGTCGACGCCGGACCTGCAATCCTTCATGGATCTGCTGAACGAGGATGACGGGATTTACAACGGCTATCCCGGCCAGAAGATCGCTCAGCTTTATGAGCGCATCCGCTTTTGGTTCAAGCGCAATTCCAAGGCACAGGCGCGGCGCAACATCAGCTATCACTACGATCTGGGCAATGATTTCTACCGGCTGTGGCTGGATGACACGATGACCTATTCCAGCGCCATATTTGACGAGGGGCGCAACAGTCTGGAGCAGGCGCAGATCGCGAAATATGCCAGCATGGTCGATCAGATGGGCGTAAAACCCGGCGATCACGTGCTGGAGATCGGCTGTGGCTGGGGCGGCTTCGCGGAATATGCGGCGGGCGAGCGTGGGCTGCGTGTGACCGGCCTCACGATCAGCGAGGAACAACTGAAATATGCCCGCGCGCGCATCGCCCGGGCCGGGCTGTCGGACAGGGTGACGCTGAAGTTGCAGGATTACCGCGACGAGCGCGACACCTATGACGGCATCGCCAGTATCGAGATGTTCGAGGCCGTGGGCGAGCGGTACTGGCCGGTGTTCTTCGAGAGCCTGCGCGACCGGCTCAGCCCCGGGGCGCAGGCGACGTTGCAGATCATCACGGTTGAGGACAGCCGGTGGGACAGCTACCGTAATGACGTTGATTTCATTCAGAAATACATCTTTCCGGGGGGTATGCTGCCCAGCCCGACGGTGCTGCGCCAGCAGATCGAGCGCGCCGGGCTGACCGTCGCAGGCTCCATTGAATTCGGGGAAAGTTACAGCCAGACGCTGCGCCGCTGGCATCAGAGCTTCAACGAGAAATGGGGCGAGATCGCCGATATGGGCTTTGACGAGCGGTTCCGCCGGATGTGGAATTTCTATCTCACCTCTTGCGCGGGGGCCTTCAAAGGGGGTAGTTGCGATGTGACACAGATCACCATCGCAAGGCCCGGATAGATGCCTGTAACCGACCGTATGCCCACCATGGGCAAGCTGGCTGCCGCGATCGGGCTCGGCATCGTGGGCTGGGTCGGATCCGAATTGTTCCGTCCGTTGATGCCGGACGACACGAATTTCGGCTGGTTCAATTACGTCAATGTCGTGCTTGGGGTGGTCTGCGGCTGGCGGGTGACGGGCACGCGGCTGGGGCGCGGCTATGCCGAAGGCTTCAGCGCGGGGCTGACCGGGTTGGGCGCACTGGTGTTCTGGGCGATCTTTCTGCAGAGCCTGAACGAGATGCTCAAGCGGGCGCTCGATAATCGCTATGACGGTGCGGTCGAGGGCATTACCTCGATGTTCGAACTGGCGACGGAATATGCGCTGACCATGGTTGACGGGACGCTGATCGGCGCGTTGCTGGCAGGCGGCGTGCTGGTCGGTGTGATCTCGGAGTGGGTGGCGCGCCGCTGGCCATGACCAATCCGCTGTTCCTTTACGGGCCGATGGCAGAACAGGATTTTCTGGAGGCAGCTTTGGGTTCAGCCAACCCCGGCCTTGCGCCGGAGGCGGTGCTGCCCGATCACACCCTGAGCGCCGTGCCCGCATCGCTGCCCTTTCCCGGCCTCAGCGGTGGTGTCGGGGCCGTCAGAGGGCGGATCGTGAGCGATGCGGAGGCGGTCGCGCGGTTGCTGTATATCGGTGAGGTGCTGGGGCTGGGCCCCGCGCGGCAGGTGCGGCTGTCTTGCGAGGGTCAGGAGATTCCGGCGCGCGCTTTGGTCGGGCGACCCGGCACGCTGGCCTGGCAGGCTGATTGCTGGTCTGGGGCGTCACAGTTGACGCTATGCGAGGCAGTGCGCGAGATCGTGGAGGATATGGCGCATCGCCCCGCAGCCGATCTGGCGGCCACGCGGGCGATGATCCTGTCGCGCGCCGCAGCGCGGGTCGCGGCCCGCGACGCGGTGCCTGCCGCGTTGCGCAGCGCCACCGGAGCGGACAGTGTCGAGGCGCTGCGCGTCGAGACGCCCCATGCCGGGTTCTTTCGCACGCGGGGCTATCATCTGCGCCATCCGCGTTTTGACGGCACGGCCAGCCCCGTTCTGCATCGCGAGGTGTTCGTGGCGACCGACGCGGCGCTTGTTCTGCCCTATGATCCGCTGCGCGACCGGCTGTTGCTGATCGAGCAGTTCAGGATGGGGCCCTATGGGCGCGGTGATCCGCGTCCATGGATGCTGGAGCCGGTGGCGGGCCGTATCGACGCGGGCGAAACGCCGGAAGAGACCGCCCTGCGCGAATGTCGCGAGGAGGCGCGGCTCGATCTGTGCGGGCTGGAGAAGATTTCGACGCATTACTGCACGCCGGGTTATTCCACGGAGGTGTTTCACCTTTTTCTGGGGCTGTGTGATCTGCCGGATGTCGCGCAGGGGCAGGGCGGGCTTGAGACCGAGAACGAGGACATCCGCAGCCATGTGATTGATTTCGATCGGGCGATGGCGCTGTTGCGCAGTGGCGAGGCCAATTACGGGCCGCTGGTGCTGAGCCTGATCTGGCTGGAGCGGGAACGTGCAAGGCTGCGCGCATCGGCTTGAGTTCCGTCAACTGAGGGCCTAAACCCGAGGGAACATGCCGAGCACAGGAGCAACGAGAATGCGCATTGCACAGGATCTGGCCGCCGCGGTCGGGAATACCCCGCTACTTCGGCTGCGCCGCGCGAGTGAGGAAACCGGCTGCGAGATCTTCGGGAAATGCGAGTTTCTGAACCCCGGCCAATCGGTCAAGGATCGCGCCGCGCTCTACATCATCCGCGACGCCATCGCGCGCGGAGAGCTGGAGCCGGGCGGCACCATCGTCGAGGGCACGGCGGGCAATACCGGGATTGGTCTTGCATTGGTCGGGGCCTCGCTCGGCTTCAAGACGGTGATCGTCATTCCCGAAACGCAGAGTCAGGAAAAGAAGGACATGCTGCGTCTGGCGGGGGCGGACCTTGTGCAGGTGCCGGCCGCGCCTTATTCAAATCCGAACAATTTTGTGCATTATTCCGAGCGATTGGCAAAGGAACTTGCCAAAACCGAACCACATGGGGCGATCTGGGCCAATCAGTTCGACAATGTGGCGAACCGTCAGGCGCATGTCGAAACCACCGGTCCCGAGATCTGGGAGCAGACCGGCGGCAAGGTTGACGGGTTCGTCTGTGCCGTGGGCTCGGGGGGCACGCTCGCGGGTGTCGGAATGGCATTGCAGCCCAAGGGCGTGAAGGTCGGCATTGCCGATCCGATGGGGGCCAAGCTCTATTCCTATTACACCAGTGGTGAACTGGAGAGCGAAGGCTCGTCGATCGCCGAAGGGATCGGTCAGGTGCGGATCACCGCCAATCTCGACGGGTTCACCCCCGATTTCGCCTGTCAGATTCCCGACGAGGAGGCGCTGCCCATCGTCTTTGACCTGCTGGAGCATGAGGGGCTGTGCATGGGTGCCTCGACCGGTGTCAACGTTGCCGGCGCGATGCGCATGGCGCGCGAGATGGGGCCGGGACATACCATCGTCACCATCCTGTGCGACTATGGCACACGCTATCAATCCAAGCTGTTCAATCCTGAATTCCTGCGCGAAAAGGGGCTGCCGACGCCTGCCTGGCTCGATCAGGCACCGCGCTCTATCCCCGGAGTGTTTGCGGAGTGATACAGCTTCTGCGCCTTCTCTCGCTGGTTCTGGCCCTGGCCTTTGGCGGCATCGGGGCGGTGTCCTTCGCGCCGATGGCGCAGGCGCAACAATCGCTGAGCGGACCTGATTACGAGGCCTGGGAATCGCTGGCCGACCGGGTCGAAAATGCGCTGGAAAGCGGCAGGGTCGATACCAAGATCCTTGAGGATTTGCGCAGTCTGCTCGTCGATTTCCGACAGAAGTTCGTCGATGCACAAAACGTCAACGCAACCCCCATAAAGACCGTGCGCGATCAGCTTGCTGCGCTTGGACCCGTGCCCGAGGATGGCAATGAAGCAGACGAGGTGGCCGCGCAGCGCGAAGAGCTGAACCGCCGCCTGACGCGGCTGGAGGCGCCGGTGCGCACGGCGGATCTTGCCCGCAGTCGCGCCGATGGCCTCATTCAGGGGATCGATCAGGTCATCCGTGACCGGCAAACCGCAGAGTTGCTGCGGCTGGGGCCGATGCCGGTCAATCCCCTGCACTGGCCGGAAGCTCTGCGCGCGACGTATGGCTTGGCCGAGTCGGTCCGTACCGAGGTCATGCTCGAATGGCAAAGCCCGGTCGGGCGTGCCGTGCTGAATGACAGCCTTCCGGCGGTCGTGGCCTGGCTGCTTCTGGGGCTTGTCCTGCTGGCGCGGGGGCGGCACTGGTCGACCCGCCTGATGCGGCAATTGAGCCAGGAAGAGCCAAGCGCCGGTCGCTGGATCAGCACCTTTCTGATTTCGCTTGGTGAGTGGTTCCTGCCCTATGCCGGTGTTTATGCGCTGGTGCGTGCGGTGCAGGCCACGGGCCTGACCGGGACGCATGCCGATCTGCTGTTGTCCAACCTGCTGCCCGCCGCCTTCATATTTCTTCTGGCGCGCTGGCTGGCGCAGCGGGTGTTCCCGAGGCACGAGCCGCGCGGCCCGGTGCTGAACCTCGATGATCGCTGCCGCTATTCGGGCCGCCTTTACGGGGCGCTCATGGGGCTGGTGGTCGCAGCGTTCTATTTCATTCAAGCGGTGGCCGAGGGGGCAGGCTGGAGCGAAGAGGCGACCAATGTCGTGGTGTTCCCGGTACTGGCACTGACCGGGCTTTTGCTATGGCGTCTGGCCAGTCTGCTGAATCTGCACAGCCGCGCGAGCGAAGCCATCGCCGACGCCGAAACCGGGTTTCGGGACCGTATCGCGCGCCTGCTGTCCCGGCTATTGACCGCGCTGTCGCTGCTGGCACCGGTTCTGGCCGCCGTCGGATATGTGAAGGCCGCGCAGGCGATGATGTTGCCTGCCGCGCTGTCGCTCATGCTGCTGGCGTCGCTGCTGGTTCTGCAACGCCTGCTGACAGAGCTTTACGTGATGATCACCGGCAATCGCGAGAAGGCGCAGGAATCCCTGCTTCCGGTTCTCGCGGGCTTTGTGCTTGTGCTGCTGTCGCTGCCGGTTTTCGCCTTGATCTGGGGCGCGCGCCCGGCGCAGCTTCTGGAGTTCTGGACGCGCTTTACCGAGGGGGTCAACCTTGGCGGCACGCAGATTTCGCCAGCGATCTTCCTGACTTTTGCGCTGGTTTTCACGCTTGGTTATCTGGCGACACGGCTGTTGCAGGGCGCGCTGAGGAACACGATCCTGCCCAAGACCAAGCTCGATACGGGCGGGCGCAATGCCATCGTGTCAGGCATCGGCTATGTCGGGATTTTCCTTGCCGCGCTGATCGCGATTACCAGTGCGGGCATTGATCTCAGTTCGCTCGCCATCGTTGCCGGTGCGCTTTCGGTGGGCATCGGTTTCGGCCTGCAGAACATCGTGTCGAATTTCGTGTCGGGCATCATCCTGCTGATCGAGCGGCCGATCTCCGAAGGCGACTGGATCGAGGTGGGCGGGCAGCACGGCTATGTGAAGTCGATCTCGGTACGCTCGACCCGGATCGAGACCTTCGACCGCACCGACGTGATTGTGCCAAATGCCGATTTCGTCAGCGGCACGGTGACCAACTACACGCGCGGCAACACGGTTGGCCGGGTGATCGTGCCGGTTGGTGTGGCCTATGGCACCGACACGCGCAAGGTCGAGAAGATCCTGCAGGAGGTCGCCGAGGATCATCCGATGGTGCTGATGAATCCGCCGCCCAACGTTGTTTTTCGCGGCTTTGGGGCCAGTTCGCTCGATTTCGAGATCCGTGCGATCCTGCGCGATGTGAACTGGGTGATGACGGTGCATTCCGACATGAACCACGAAATCGCGCGGCGGTTTGTCGAGGAGGGTATCGAGATCCCGTTTCCGCAACAGGATCTGTGGTTCCGCAATGCCATGCCCGCCGCGATGGCCGGAGAGACGGGCGCGCCCGCCACCCCGCCTGCGCAAGCGACGCCCACGAGTGCTGCCCCGGTGCAGAAGACCGAGGCCGATTTCGACGCGGATGCGGCAGGCGGCGAGGGCGACGGGCGATGACCGAACGGCTCTTTCTTGACGATCCCTATCAGGCCGAGGCTGACGCGCGTGTCGTGGCGCATACGCCCGAGGGGGGTGTGGTGCTTGACCGGACGCTCTTTTACCCCACGGGGGGCGGTCAGCCGGGCGATAGCGGACGGCTTGAGTGGGGGCAGGGACGTGTGACCGTGGCCACCTCGGTGAAGGGCGAGGGAGCACAGATCGCGCTTGTGCCTGCCGAGCCGCAGGTCTTGCCGCCGGTCGGCACGGAGCTGCGCCAGTATCTCGACTGGGAGCGGCGGCACCGGCACATGCGGATGCACACAGCGCTGCATCTTCTGTCGGTGGTCATTCCGCTGCCGGTCACCGGCGGTGCCATCGGCGAGACGCGGTCGCGGCTGGATTTCGACATGGCCGAGGCCCCCGAGGATCGCGACACGCTGGAAGAGTATCTCAACCTTCTGGTGGACCGTGATCTGGCGGTGACCGAAGACTGGATCACCGATGCCGATCTCGACGCCAATCCGGGGCTGGTCAAGACCATGTCGGTGCGCCCGCCCAAGGGGGCGGGTCAGGTTCGGCTCATCCGGATAGGGCAGGGCGAGCGCGAGGTCGATCTGCAACCCTGTGGCGGCACCCATGTGGCGCGCACCGGCGAGATCGGGGCGCTGCGCCTGGGGAAGATCGAGAAGA
>MDTG01321174.1_pt1 | contig 11203 bp, 9 predicted proteins | sample 811421 | NCBI WGS metagenome assembly MDTG01 (sample SAMN05326645, study PRJNA326480) | marine metagenome | isolation source: seawater | place: Pacific Ocean: South East | collected 2011
CTTTGACAAAAAAAAATATCTACAATACATGTTTAGCTATTCTTCCAGAGGTTGAACCATGGATTACTATGGAAGGCCTTATAGAATTAGGATCGCTTATTTGTAAAAAAAAACCTCTTTGTAACATTTGTCCTATAAATAACTGGTGCTTAAGTAAAAACGATTCTCATAATATTCCCTTTGTGAAAAAACGGAAACAAGTCACTAAGCAAGAAAGAAATATTGCAGTTATTATTTCAAAGAATAAAATACTTATAAAAAAAAATATTCAAGGAAGGCTAATGGCGGATTTGTGGGAGTTCCCAAGCTGTGAGATCGCTGAAAAAATAGAAAGTCTTTTCCCTTATCCTTTAGTTTACAGAAAAAAATTAGACCCTGTTAGCCATCGATTTACCCGTTTCCATCACCAGCTTTTTCCACACCAATTCAGTGCACTTCAAGAATTTAAATTTAGTCCTTTTCAGTGGGTCTTATTATCAGATATTAACTCTTTTGCATTTTCTTCGGGTCATAAAAAGGTTCTACAGCAGATAATAGGGTAACTTTTCTAAGTTTTTTTACAATTATATCAGCGTAAATCGACTTTTGAATAAAAAAGAACTATTTTGTATAATATGGTGAAAAAAAGAAGAAAACCTATGGGCCCCCGATTAGAACCAGAATCCTTTATATTAAAAAACTGGAAAACCCTTTGTTGTTATGCTTTTCTTGGAATAGTATTAATAGCAACTTTTTTTTCAAAGTTTAACCTCAAATCTAAGCAGAAGCAAAAAGACTTTTTGGTTGTAGAAACTTTTTTTTCAAACTGGAGAAAAAATCCTGATACTGAATCAAGTGACTACAAAAGCCTTGTTAAGAGCTTTAATAAGTACCCTGAAATAAAAAAAAATTACCAAGGGGCTGTAGCGCAAATACTATTATCCACAGATAACCCCGGCAAAGCTTCAGATTTTGTAGGTGAATCAATATCTCCTGGCTCTTACAAAGAATTTGGTAATATCAGCATACTTATTGCAAAATCCCAGCATGATCTGGCACTAGAAAAATCAATTATTTTAGAACAGGATTTAAAAAAATCGATGAAAATGTGGGAGAGAAAAAAAAACAATTCTTTATTGTTTGCATTTAACCTCACAAGAGTTGCTATTTTAGCACAAATGACGGGTAACGCAGAAGAAGAAAAGCGCTCTTTGGACGCAATCATTAGCTATATTGGTGAAGACAATGCTACACTAGAACATGAAAAGATAACCCAAGAAGCCTTTGCAACGCTACTTGGGCACTTAAAAACAGGTCAAACCTCATTTGTTGATTATATCAATTATCGAAAGGCAGTCATCAAATAAAACTAAATAACTCTACTATTTGGTCAAATTATTGAAGCTATGGTAACGTTTTAAAATAGCGCAACCACCGTTTAGTCCAAGAAAGAAAAATATTAACGGAGGCAAGAAAAAAGAAACGATAATACCAACTACACCAAGTACTATTCTAGTAATTTTTTCTTGTTTGTGTACAAAACCATATATCCCTTTGCCCGTTTTCTCGATTTTCTCAGGCATTAGCATACCTAGTATAGCTCCTAGTCCTGCAAGGAAAACGCTCCAAACAGCCCCGAAAAAAACAAAAGTCATTAACGTAGATAAAACAATGTAGAGACCTAAAAAAATCTCAGCTGTATGTTTTTTGCCGAATTTTTCTATTTCCTCAACACTCATACCATTTTTTGGTTTATTATTGTTATCCATCACACCACCTACATGTGTATATTAAAATTATAACCTAGTTTTTGAAGTGTAATTAATCCCTTTTACGCCCCATAACTTTATTATAAAAAATTTAAAATTTATAACAAGGAAAAACAAATTAATTCTTGAAAATTTTTAATTAATTTTTTAATATCATCTTAATAAAAATTAATTGAGTTCTAAAATTGATAGTTGTTGGATACAAATTGCTTTCTTTGTTGTTTTGTTTAAGATATCTTAATAAGTTCTTAATAATTATTATATTATGCGTTTCTAATGCATTCTCTTATTACTTCTACAAGCATAATAAAAACCAAATGATTTTTGAAAGAAAGACATCTAATCGATCAAATACGTTTGAAAGCCTAGCATTAGACTTACAGCGGATTCAATCAGGTTGCCTGGCTCTTAGGGATTTAAGGCCCAATTTGCCTTTATTCAATCTTACCAACTGCATTGAGAAAATAGCAATTAACTCTAGGCCGGATATTATCCAGGATGAGGCAAAAGTTACTATAAAATTCAAAAAAAGCAATCGAATCATTGATTCCCAGCTGAATAAAACAATTTATCTAAAAGCAGAAAATGGTAGATTTTCTTTTTCCCAGGAGCCTACCCTGCTGTCAATTAAGATAAAAAAGGGTCAAAATGATCAATTTACCTTATGCTCTAATTTTATAAATGTTGATAATAAGTGGGATGAAAAAAAAATTGATATTAGCAAGTTAGTAAATGAGCAATCGCAAAACATTTTATCTAGAAATAGCTGCGACGAAGAGTTTCATGGTGCAGTCAGTAGCATTCATCATGTTTCAATCTTGGGGAATGATAAGCTTCTCGAGAAATATGGGGGCAAAGAATACGAATCATATAAAAATCTGCTGAGGATGAAGTTGACAAGCGGTACGTCAACTAAGATACATTATATAACAGATAACAGTCTTTTTTTATGGAATAAAGGGAATTGGGACAACGGAAATTCGACGCATGGAAAGGTTGTTCTTCAGGTTAAAAAACTACCATCTAACGACTTATCTCTTTGTATATGGAGCAAAGATGGATTTAAGCAATTTCGTAAAACAGTTGCGATAGATCAAGGGGTTTTAAGCTTTCAAGATGACCAAATCCCTTTTAAAGATCTAGTAAGAAGGTCTTTAGATTCCTTTTCCTGTAAAGTGGATAATGAAACGGTGATTTTGCAGAAAGGAGACTGGCTTTTTAATGAGAACGAGAGGTGGAAGGTTCTCACGAGCGTTGATGAATTAGAAAACATATTAAGCTTTGATATAAATACTCCCCTTTATATTATTGAAGGGGTTGTCGAAAGAGATGGGGAAGAGTTTCTTTGTTCGCATGCATTCAATTCTCATCGGACAGACTCAAAGCAAATTCATACTCCTTTATTTCAGGAGGGTTCTAATAGATTTTATCAGACAAAAATAGATTCTAAAAACCAGTATAACTTAGACGAAACGGGAGTAGAGCTTTCAGCGGATGGTTTAAGCTCTACAGGTTCAAATATGGAGGATGGATTCATAGCAGGATGATTTGCTTTAGATTAATTACACTATATTCATTGTTTTTTGGAATAAATAAAGTCTATGCACAGACAATTGAGCAGAAAAAGTCTATGTTATCCTCAGCAAGTAATCAGGATAATCCAGACCTTTACTTTGCAGAGATTAATAATCGCCTTCGGGAGAACAAAGAATTGATATGCAAAAAACATCATTTAGCCACTGAATTGATCAAGCAGAATGCTGAAACAGAGAAATATGAGAAACTTTTAAATGAAATAAATAAACTACATGATGATTCTTTCAAAATTGAGAAAAAATGGATGGATTATGCATCTAAAAAATTTGGAACAGATCATAAACAATATATGCTATGTAGCAGCGGGGCCATTACCCTTTCGCAGTTTGTTTACGAGTATGGGCTAGGAAGTTACGTATATCTTATTCCACCCGAAATCGGAGTGATGAAACTAAATCTTGGAGGAAAGTTACCTATACCTAGAGAGTCATGGGGAGAGCTTTTGGAGATTATTTTAAGCCATAACGGTATTGGTATTAAGCATTTAAATGCCTTTACAAGGCAATTATACATATTCAAACAAAACCTTACCGCTGTCAATATGGTTACAGACTCTCTTGAGGCTGTAAAAGATTTAGATCAACAAGTACGTGCAGCTTTTATTTTTTCACCAAACCCAGAAAGGGTCGATGCGGTTGTCAAATTTCTTGATCGTATTAAGAACCCAAAGGTGACCTACATTTTTCAAGTTGGATATAAAGTCTTAATTATTTCCAGCAAACAAGAAATAGAGAAGCTAACATCCATGTATGATCTTATATGGGTAAAAAATAATGAAAAACAGACAAAAATAATACATCTTGAAAAAATTGATCCAGCAAATATGGAAAAGATATTGCAGGCTTACTTTCCTCATTCTGTGAAAGGCATGAAGAATGGGTTGGGTGGATTGAATAAAGTAGTAGGAGATGAGCTTAAGATTTTCCCTCTCAAAGACCAGCGATCCATAGTACTTATTGGGCGCAACGATGTAGTGAAAAAAGCAAAAGCTATTATAGACGAGGCTGAAAAACAGGTCGAAGATCCATCAAAGATGGCTGTCTCATGGTATAACTGCCGCAACAGCGATCCAGAAGAGCTTTGTTCTTTGCTAGATAAGGTTTATACCGCTTTAATAGGTTCTCGACTTGAAACCGAAGGGCAAAATCGTCGTAAAAATATAGCGGTAGATCAGAATGAAGTAGCCGAACGTGAAAGCTTTCTACAAGATGCTGACTCGCCGTCAAATCCCCTTTCAGTTTTGGATCCTATTAATACTGGCAATGAGATGAAAAAAACAAGGGATGAGCATTCTATAAATTTTATTCCGTATCCTAAAACAGGGGCTATAATGATGGTAGTGCAAAAAGATGTGCTACCGAAGATTAAAGAGCTGATCAGCAAGCTCGATATTCCAAAGCAAATGGTACAGATAGAAGTTTTATTATTTGAAAAAAGAATAAAAAATCATAATAATTTTGGACTTAATATTTTCAGGTTGGGATCTGCTGCTTCAGATACAAAGGAATCAGGTTTGAAATACGAAACAGGTCCATCAGCCCAAAACAGAGGAATTGCTGATTTTTTTCTTTTTCGCAAAAAAACAAATAATTTCATTCCCTCCTTTGACATAGCTTATAATTTTTTAATGGCTCAAGAGGATTTACAAATTAATGCAGCTCCTTCTGTAACCACTCTCAATCAAACCCCTGCACAAATTTCTCTTGTTGAAGAAATATCGATTGATAACGGAGCTGCTCCTGTTAATGCAAGTAACGGAACAATAGCATATCAACAATCCTACTCAAGAGCGCAGTACGGAACTACAATAGTTATTACCCCAACGATCCATGACCCAGATTTTTCAGAAGATGCAACGCATTTTATAACACTTGAAACCAATATCACATTTGACACAATAAAGAAAAATGTACAAAACGATAGACCCGCTGTATCAAAGCGACACGTTGAGAATAACGTAAGAGTCAGAAATGGAGAGACGGTGATACTTGGTGGCTTAAGAGAGAAAACAGCCGAAGATAGTAGCAGCAGGCTTCCATTTGTTGGGGAAATCCCAGGTTTAGGAAAGTTTTTTGGTGACTCAAAAATGACAGACGAAAAAACGGAAATGTTTTTTTTCATTACGCCTAAGATAATTTTTGATGAAAGCAATAACTTTAAAAAGCAAAGAATGAAAACACTAGAAAAACGACCAGGAGATTTACCGGAATTTATTTCTCAGGTTGAACTTGCAAAAGCTAAAGAAAAATACAAAACGTTCGACAATAGTCTTAAGCTTTTTTTTGGTAAAGTAAATGGATAATTTAATCGCTGACATTCAAGTGCATGTCCCAATAGAAAAGGAAGAGATATTAGATTTAAGAGGGTTTGATTTTATCAAAAAAAGGGTTAAAAAACTTCCTTACGAGTTTGTAAAAAAAAAACAAGTTCTACCTATTGAAGAAACAACAGAACACATCACAGTTGCACTAGTTAACCCAGAAAACCTTGAATCTCTTGAGGAACTTCGATTTTTATTAAATAAAAAAATAAAAGAGGTTTTATGCACTAAAGAGGCTCTCGAAAAAGCAATTGAAATTTGTTATCACCAAAGTAATTTCGAGACGAGACAGTATTTTCAGGAGCTAAAAAAAAATACAGAAAGTCCGTTAGAAGATAACACTATCGAGGAATATGACTTACTATCTACCTCAGCTGATGCTCCTGCGATTAGGTTGTTAAATATGATCTTATCGGAGGCTATTGTACAAAAGGCCTCAGATATACATTTTGAACCCACAGAAAACGAGTTAAGCATAAGGTTTCGCGTTGATGGAATCCTGCAAAAGCAAGAATCCCCACCCTTTGAGCTATCAAATCAGCTCATTACAAGAATCAAGATTTTAGCAAAGTTAGATATTACAGAGCAAAGACTGCCCCAAGACGGGCGGATAAAACTTTCAATGGTAGGACGTAAAATAGATTTTAGGGTTAGCACTATACCAACAATATCTGGTGAAAGAGTGGTTTTAAGGGTTCTCGATAGAACTTGTGTTGTCTCGAATTTTGATAGTATTGGTATGAATGGCGCTATTAACGCGCAATTTAAAAGTTTTTTATTTAAAAATCAGGGTATTATTTTAGTTACCGGTCCTACTGGGAGTGGGAAGACTACAACCCTTTATAGTGCAATAAATGTCCTAGAAAAAAATCAGATAAATATTATGACTGTTGAGGATCCTGTAGAGTATAAAATTAAAGGAATTTCTCAACTAGGTATTAACCCAAAGGTAGGATTGACTTTCTCAAAGGGTCTTAAACATATTCTCAGGCAGGACCCTGATGTGATCTTAATTGGGGAAATACGCGATAAAGAAACCGCAGAAATAGCAATACAGTCGGCGTTAACAGGACATTTAGTTCTTTCAACGCTTCACACTAATGATGCAGCATCAGCACTTACTCGACTAGTTGATATGGGTATTGAACCTTATTTATTATCTTCTACAGTTTTAGTCGTTTTAGCCCAAAGATTAGTAAGAAAGATTTGCGACAGCTGTAAATATGCTTATCATCCATCAGAAAATGAGTGTAATGCTTTAAATATATCTAGTTGTAAATTTTACAAGGGACGTGGTTGTAGTAAATGCTTTCATACAGGTTACAAGGGAAGAGTGGGGATTTATGAACTTATGGTTCTAGAAGAAGACATAAAAAAACAACTTCTTAAAAGCGCTGATGCACGTGGAATTTCGGAAATTGCCTCAAAACTTGGAATGCTTAGCTTGAGACATCAAGGAGCGCAGCAGGTAATAAAAGGGGTAACCACAAGTAGTGAAGTAATAAGGGTTACAAAATAGAAAAATGAAAATATTCATTTACAAGGCGGTTACAAAAAAGGGAGTAAGAAAAAAAAACACAATTGTCGCATTTTCTAGAGCCAATGCAGAGGAAAAATTGCTAAGTAGAGGCCTATATTTGATAGATCTTTTGGAAATCAAAGTTCCTAAACAGAGAAAGATTAAAATGTCTTCTTTGATAATTTTTACCCAAAGCCTTTTTTCTCTTTTGAAAGTAGGCCTTCCAATTTTAGACGCTTTGGAAATACTTGAAGAAAAACACCGAAATACTAAACTCCATTTGATTTTTTCTATATTATGCGAAGATTTGAAAAAGGGGAACGCTTTATCAGTGGGTTTAAGCCGCTTACCCAATATATTCGATGAGCTATACATATCAATTATAAAGGCAGGAGAAAAAACAGGCTCGATCATTGAAAGCTTTAAAAGATTAGACGAGCTAATTGTCAAGGAGGATTCAATAAACAAAAAAATCAGCTCTGCTCTTATATACCCGGTATTTTTGATTTCTTTTTCGTTGATTGTTTTAGTAGCGCTTATTTTTTTTCTCATCCCATCGATGGGCGAATTATTTGAAGATAGAGACCTGCACGCTATAACAAGGGTTGTGATCGATACCAGCACTTTTTTAAATAAGCACGCAGTTTTTCTTTTAAGCTTATTTGTAATTTTATTTTTTGGCGTATTTTGTCTTTTAAAAAGTAAGAAAATAAAGCTTTTTCTTACAAATCAGTTTTTATATATTCCTGTATTTAAAAACATCTACACTAAGATTAAGTTATCTAGATTTTTTAGAACGCTGAGCTTACTCCTACGCTCAGGGGTATCTATTGTCGATAGTCTGGAAATTTCAAAAGGGGTCTTGAAAAATTGCACCTTGGAAAATATAATGAAACACTCAAAAAAAAGAATAATCGAGGGACAAAAATTTTCAAGTACAATGAAGACATTCCCTCAGATACCCTCGCTTGTAAATCGTATGCTAGCTATCGGAGAAGAGTCAGGTAAACTTGCTGAGGTAATGGAAAATATATCATTGTTATACACAGAAGACGTAGAAAAAAGCTTAAATCAATTTGTTGTTCTACTACAGCCCTGTATTTTAATATTTTTAGGTATTGTGGTAACATGTATACTTTTAGCGGTGTTAATTCCTCTAACAGATGTAAGCTCTATTTTAAATTAAGGATGATAAATGAAGAAAAAGCAGAATATAACATTACTTGAGGTAATGATTGTAATTTTTATCGTAGGCATTATTGGTAGTGTATTAGGTTTTAACATGAAAGGAAGTATGGAAAGTGGAAGAGCGTTCAAAACAAAGGAAGGAGCAAGGAAAATATATGAGATATTGCAGATAGAGCCCCTTGAAGGTGAAACAGATAATCTTTTTGAAGAAGTTCAAAAGGCATTAAAAAGATCAGGCCTTGTATCCAACGTCAAAGATCTTATGACTGATGGCTGGGGGGTATTTTATCAAGATTTTAGAATAGAAGGTGGAGAATTGCGATTTAGTTCAAAAAATTATGAAAACTTTTGTGAGAAAAAAGGTAAGCAGATAGAGTACCCGTGGGAAGAAAACGAGCTTTCACTTTAATTGAGATAGTAATATCTGTTAGTATCATATCTTTTGTAGGGGTAATTGTTCTTGTAAAGACAAAACCCTTACTCAATTACTACCGTTCAAAAAGGCATTTTGAGAAATTAGTTAAAGAGCTGGTTTTAACAAAACACATTTCCAATGTTGCCGAAATTGATATTGATGTAGAGCTTTCTCAGACCCCAAAAGGGGTAGTTTTTTTACGCCGAACAGACGAACCCCTTAATTTAAAGAATATCTTTGATTGCCCTTTGGTAATTCCAAATTTAGAGCTTATTCATGCGGGTCAAATAACTATTGTATTTTCATCAAGGGATATTTTGTGCCACAAAAAGAAAATTTTACTGAAGTGTTTTGGGTATAAAAAAGCGTTGAAACTAAACCCGCTTGAATATATGTGATAAAAGTAAAAAGGAGTTGTAGTGTATTCGCATATTTTAGCCTTAGTGGTTGGTGCCCTTCTTATCATTGTATCAGTGAGCATGATCTTTAACAGAAAAAAATACTTTGAAATTATAGATTCACTCGGCGAAAGCCCTGCTCTTGTATATTTAGTGGGCATATTAAATACCCTTTTTGGTTTAATCATCCTTTTTTCCCATGCTGTTTTTGTCATAGGATGGCCTGTATTTGTAACTATTGCCGGGCTGTTATTTTTGGCAAGAGGTCTACTCATTATGTTTGTTCCAAATATTATAAAATTACTGTCTGGCATTTATAAAAATATAGTCCTTGGAGTAGTTGTCTTTCAGGTAATTTTAGGTATTTTGCTTATCCTTGCGGGATTAGAAGGAAAAATTTAAATTTTAGCGTTTTTTTTGCAGGAACTTTATAAGTAATCTATAGATAATTTTTCTATATTTTACTATACTCCGTGAAAAAGGTGCGCTATGATTAAAAAATTCTTATATACAATATTAATAACTCCAGTATTTCTATTTTCGCAGGTACCGCTTACACAAGGAACTATTGCTACAGACTACTTAAGGCAAGTTCCGCAGTGGTCGACAGTTGTAACAGAGAGGTTTGATAACGGTAAAGATAAAGTAATAATTGTTTACGACAATAGTGATAAAGAAAATATAAAGCCTTTTAAAAAATTATGTTTATATGAAAACGGCCAGCCTCGTGAAGAGACTTCGCTTACCACCGTTGATAGGGAATCAAAAGGGTGTGAAATTTGGGGCGATTCTGTTGTACCCCATGGATTAAGCGTTCTTTTTTGGGAGTCTGGACAAGTTGAGAGGATGGCTAGCTTTACAGAGGGCGTTTTACACGGGGAATCTAAAACATACCATCAAAATGGAAAAGTAAAAAGCACTTCAACCTTTCAACAGGGTAAACTAGAAGGCAAGGTATTTATCTTTTATGAAGATGGTGTTGTTGCATCAGAGGCAAAGTTTGTAGATGGAGAAATGGAGGAGGAGGCCCTATCAAATTTTGAATCTGGGGCTAGAAAAACCTCTACTGTCTATAAAAAGGGTAAAATACAGGGAAAGATGATAGAGTGGTACGAGAATGGAAATGAGAAAGCCGTGCGCATGTATAAAGATGGATTGCTTCACTCTACAGACGAGGCTCCTGGAGTGGTTTTATACGATGAAAATAGAGCTATTATTCTTGTACAGGATTATCTAGATGGAGCATCACACGGCGATCATGTGGAATATCATCCAAATAAACGACAAAGTTACTACGTAAATTACGTAAAAGGCAAAAAAAACGGTTTAGAGCGCTGGTACTCTTCTGAAGGCAAGACTCTAGGCGAGGGAAAATACGCAACCGGGATGAAACTTGGAAAGCACTGGAAGAAGCACGAAAATGGTACACTTTCATATCTAGCCCAATACAGTAAAAAAGGAGAACTCTTAGAGCCTATAAAAGAGTATGACAGTAACGGACAAAAAATTGCTGAGTACTCAGTTACAACTAGCGATAAATTCCATGGTAAGTTCACGACGTGGTATTCTGATGGAAAAGTACATATTAGGGGTGGATGGAAAAATGGAGAAAAAGAGGGAGACTACATCGAGTACTATCCAAACGGGGAGGTGAAGTTTTCTGGGTATTTTAGCTCCGATGTAAAAAATGGAGAGTTTTATGAATATTATGAATCTGGACAAGTATCATTTAGTGGAGCTTTTGTAGATGGTAATAGGCAAGGCTTATTCTGCGAATGGTATGATAACGGCCAACAGAAGACCCTAAGAGGTTACGACAAAGCCTTATTTCATGGTGAACAAAAAGATTGGGATAAAAATGGCAATATAACTATGGAAGCGCGGTACGAAGAGGGTAAAAAAGATGGGACCTTTAGAACATGGGGTGAAGATAGAGTGTTGCTAATAGAAGGGGCCTTCAAAAAAGATCTTCATATCGGAACCCATGTGACCTACTACAAAAATGGTAAGAAGTTTGAC